>Ga0268261_10001664_pt1 | contig 15502 bp, 12 predicted proteins | sample TergutNc150P1_FD_190353 | JGI IMG/M metagenome (GOLD analysis project Ga0268261, IMG submission 190353) | Nasutitermes corniger P1 segment gut microbial community from laboratory colony in Florida, USA - Nc150 P1 (SPAdes) (version 2) | ecosystem: Host-associated > Arthropoda: Insects >... | reverse complement strand
GGGGGGGCAAATCTGGGGAATAGGGTGGATGTTCCGACAATTCATAGTGCAGATCCCTTAATTTTTCCATTACCAAAACACTTTTGTGGGCGGGTGCATTGTCCTGATAAAAGATGATTTTTTTCTTTTTCAAACCGGGTCTTTTCTCACGAATTTTTTCGTCTAGTCGGGTTAAAAGATTGGAATAATATTTCCCGGTTATTGTTTTACCCTTTTCATGATAATCAATAAACAAAATGCCTTCAGCATCCCAAAACACCGACTCCATGACCTTTCCGGCTGATGGAACCGACCTTGTCTTCTTTGGCGCTGAACAACCGGCTTCTGTCCACTGTTTTGACTGCTGTTTGGATTCTGGTGTGTAATGGTGAATCCAAGTCTCATCCATAGTAATAAATCGACGCACAAAATCAGTTTTATTTTTGTTAAAACCCTCCAAGCACTACTGACATTTTCATGCGAGTGGGTTTTTGATCTGCTGTGATCAAGCGCGGCACCCATCTTGCGCAAAGCTTTTTCATATCCAATTCTTCACGCAAAATACATCCTACACGTTCTTTGGAAATGCCTATGGTCTCAGCAATTTCACGCACTTTCATCCGCCGGTCATCCAATAGCCTAAAGTGAACTTGTTCGATGATTTCTGGTGTTGTTGCACTTTTTGGACGTCCTTCACTTGGATCACCTTCAAGGCCGGTACGGCCACGTTGAAACTCGGAAGCCCACTTCTTAATTGTTGAAAAAGAAGGAGAAGAGTCCCCATAAACTTTTTATGAACTTCGAATGAATTTCATTTCGCGTTAAACCTTCTTTTACAAAGAATTTTATAACCGCACGATACTCAACTTTATCCATTTTAAGGGATACAAACAACGATCCTGCTTCAGACAGCTGTATAAAACAGACTACTTGATAGAATGACTTGAAATTTCACATGGATGCTTATGACAGATCCACCAACTTAGGAAAGAAAAAATCTTATCGATATTGTTGCCAGCTATGGTCGAGGCCGAGAACTTTTCAGACCGCCCACTACTGTTTTGATGTACTGTTCTGAGATAGACAAGATTTTTATTTAAATTAAGCACTATAGTATACGTACAGACGTTTCAATTAAGCGTCATTTGGACTTTCAAAGGCAGGCTAACAAGGGTTCAGAATTTATTTTCTTTGAAGTTGCTTATAATTAAGGTAGTTATGAATGGAAAGTTCGCATAGCAAAGAGGAATCAGTTCCTTCAATACGAATGGAATAAAAATAAAAGGGACGTAGAGATTTCCTGGAAATGTGAGATTTATTTCGATAAAATTCCTGAAACAAGTGTTTTATTCAGTGCTTGAATTGCTGTGCTTCTCATAAAAATAATGGGAGGGATACAAATGATATTCATCACATTTACACGATACGGAAACGCAAAGATGCAGGGAAAAACGTCTAAATAGTAGGTGACTACATGACACGGAGAAGATAGCTTGTAAGGAACCGACTGACTGTGTTAACACAACAGAATTGAGGTAACTCTTAAATTTTCATATAAAGGAAAACCGAAAGAAAAAATTATACAAAGGATAAAGAAGGGACGAAGAATTGCAAAAGAAACTAATGGACCGAATCTTGTACTATAATATACTAAATGATCCAGAGCATTGCACGAAAATCTTCTATACGAAACCTCGTCTAAATCGGACGGAAAATGCAGAAAATTTGGGCAGAATTTTATTTGCGCTTTCAAGTAGAAGTACGCCTTTCACCGATCTTCCAGAGGCTCATATCCACTGCTAACACACACGCAGTTTCGTCCGCATATGACTTCACCCAAATCTCTCGACAAATACAAAAATTTCGAGTATAAATCCATTTACGCCCTTATGTAAAGTATAGATTTCGCTTTTTCAAGACTCAAGTTTTCTTCACTTTTTTTTTTACTCGTGTTCGAGTTTCATGAAAACCTGACATTTGGTAACGTCCCTAATATTGCCAAACTGGCAAATGGTTCAGACGAACAACCTGTGGTTTGCATATGGGAGGTTTTTCTTAACTTTTAAAAAACGCCTAAAATAATATATATCCTACGTACGAGTATAATACTACAAGGGGGGAATAAATACAATCCCGAACCACGTGTATTCGCATTATTGAGCAAAACAGAGCAAGAGGCGAATGTGAATCCAGTTCGGCCAGCTGAATTACAACGTGCCCGCTATTCAAACTCTCACGTGACATAGCTTCTGCTTCCTTACATTTTAACCTCAATGGAACTTAATCTTTATCAATAAAATTCAGCATCCCGATTAGAAAGAAACGCAAAATGACAATTAAAACAGAAAACTGTCGCTATAAAACAAAGTAAGAGAGTAAAAGCAAGAGACACACAAGGAAAAAGCGAGATTAAAGGGCAAGGAATGAAAACAAAGATTAGAATGTGGATAAGAGGAAAGAAAAAAATGCAACAAAGCCTAGAGGAAGGAAACTTTAGATATAAAGAAAGGAACGGCAGTAGGAAGAGGGAAAAATAGAAGGAAGAATAAAAGTAAGCTAAGCAAACAATATGATACCATCTTAAAATCAGCAAATACCGCTGGTGCCTTTCTGTCCAATTTATAGATCCTGATCACTGTCATTTGACGCCCCATAAATGCAAGTGGCGGAGTTATGTGTAAATAAATCGAGCAGCGCATCTACAGTTGACACGACAGTATAGAATTCCAGAAGCAATAAGCAATAAACAAGCACTGTCATGAAATAATCATGAAATTCAAAGTTGCTGCAGCCTTCTCATTATTACATTCATCAAAATAAAACTTCGTCTTTTGAGGGTAACAAATTACTGGGATTTTATTTTCAAGATACGTATCCCTCAATTTTTAAAATTTCAAAATTTCACTGCTTCTGTTTACAGCTAAACCTTTTTCTCACGTTTCTACTACTACTACCGGAATGAGCAGCCGTCAAAGACTGCTGATTTAAAATGAATGCCAATTGCCTCCCCGGAATAAAGCACCACGAATCTCACTTCTCGCGATATAGTTTTCAGTTGTTCACACGTTTCTACTTTCCCTCCTTTCTACATATTTATGTCAATGTTACAACGCAGCGGTGTTCTTAGTCGATTTACACTTGTTTACAAAACACTTTACGCTTTTTTATATAAAGCTCCACGCCTTCATTTTCATAAACGCTCTTGTAACTAGCTGTGGATGCAGCGTCAGGGTGCGTGACACCCCCGAGAATGCACAATCCACTGCCTTCGGAATAACAATGCATCTGGCCAGAGGGGTGGCATGCGTTGCAGTGGGGCTGACCTGCTGAAGTTATCATGAGGTGCTGCGTCACGGAATATCCCCCGTGGCAGGATACAAACAAACATTGATCTCGGCACAATCACAGCTGCGATTTCATATTTATAGACAATCATTTCCAAGGACGATCAAATTTATAAGCACAATACCATCGTCTAATTATTTTACAAACAAAAGAAATATGTTTATATTTTGAATTTGTTATATTCGATAACTGTCAATTTCAGATCCAAGTTTATACGTGTTGTAAATTGCAGACCTCTTCAGGAAGGGCATTTCACTAAAATATTTAAAATTAACCATACGTTTCAGCATGATAAATTACTTTACCAGTGAAAGTAATAATAGAATATAACGTTAATACAATGACACAGAAATAAGGTAGGTAGAAATATCCTGCATCGAACAAAACGAAGGAAGAGTACAGAAATTGGTCACATCTTGCATACGAACGCCCTTAAACGACAAGTAACTGAAGCAAAAATGGAAGGGAGCGAGAAGATGAAAAAGAAAAAGGCATAAACAGCCACTGGATAACCGTAGGAAAGAAAATGTTACAACTGGAAAGCGGGAGCACCACTTCATTCTCTGTGGAAAACTCGCTGTTAAAGAGGCTACAGTCCTGTCGAAAGAGAGACAATAAAATAAATGAATTGAAACAGTCAAACCAATCGACGGCATTCTTCATTCAGCACTTATTGGCTATAGCAACACAATTCGAGGATTCCAGCAGGGGCATAGACCTCTTCCAGGCTGAATCCGCAACCCAGGAGGACTTAGGTGGTTCTGAGGCTCTTTTCTGGGTGGTTAAAGCGGTCGGAGATTAAGGCTGATTACTAGCATTGATATAACGGGAGGTTTGGCAACAGCATGGTCCTTAATACATACAGGGGGCGCCTTTAACCTTCTTTTTAGTCCACTTATTTGTGGCCACTTTAAAGACCGTCGTCAAACTGCAAAACGAACAGTAAATAATGAATTGGAAGGGGACTGGAAAGAAGAAGTCGTAGCTTAGGTCCTCGAAGTTTCGCGTTTGCTGGACAGCCGAAGGAGAAACATGCAAGTTCTGAGACAAAATATACGGTCCGTGGGTCGAGATTAAAATCAAGGACAAGGCAAATGCCAAGCAGAATAGACACCATGTCAGGTTTCGACTACTTCATTTTGTGCTTGTGTCATTTAAGGACGCCGTCAGTTGCTGGTATTATAAAGCGTCGGTGACAGAGGATTTTATGTGCATGGAGCACTGGCGGAGTTGTTGTGACAGGGGAAAGGGAAGTACTCAGAGATCTGCCCCAGTGCCACTATGCTCAACACATTCCAAACGGACTGACCTAATATCGAAACCATGCCTTCTGGTAACAAAATTCGGCGACCACCCACATGAACCATATCACATCGATTAGTAAGAACCCAGACGTTCAGTGCCAAAAATATTCAATAGTCCCAGAATCGATTCCGAACACAACGGCCTGTTTTAACGTTGCACATACAATGCATCATATTGCACGTCACGTTTTGTTTACCAACAATTAATGCATACTGTTTGTAAGCTAATCACTTTTTAACCACAAAAATGGGGGGTTTCGGCGTACCGCCAAGATGGCGTAGACAAACGCCGATACGCGTCCGAGTTATAGAAAAACAGTGATTAGCTTACAAAGATCGTGCATCAACTGTAGGTAAATAAAAGAAGTGATAACGGCCTATTGTTCGGGTTAATGCGTAACGAGGTTTTCGTCAGAGCTTCCGGTAAATGCTAAGTCTTCATCTAAAAACATTCCATGGACGCGTCCTTGCCATGCAAGTTCTGAGACAAAATATACGGTCCGTGGGTCGAGATTAAAATCAAGGACAAGGCAAATGCCAAGCAGAATAGACACCATGCCTGTCTACCACTCACACTTAAGAAGAACAAGCAACGTACTGTCAGTTAACACTTTGGTGCGTCCACTGGAAGCCGCGCTGATACATACGGACAGACGGACATAACAGAATTATTAGGGGCTTTTTGCAATATGAGAAGTGAGAATAGAGAGTATAAAATTTTAAGCCTTAAGTCTCCGACATATTTCAAATTATTTTAAGTTTAATTTTTCTGGGAATATTTTTAAGCGTAACCCATACATTTCATTAATATACGGCAGAATTACATCTCCTTAGCGTGTCAACGAAAACATGTTATGAGCGAACAAGTGCTTTTACGTGTGTATGAAAGTCGGCTCTGCGGAACCACGAGTGTAACCGTTAATGGACTTTGCTTGGATGAAAGAACAAGCGCTCTTACAGTTTAAAGTACTTTGCAACTTCGCCATTCAGCGGTAGCTAATGTTAATTAGTGTCTCACGGGACAAAATCTTATAAATTACGTAATTAATGAATCATACTCTTTATACTTGATACCACGGGCTCTTTTTGACTTTGCAAGAAGAGAATTTTCTCGTTTCATGAGGAAGATTGTAATTAAGGACGCTAATATTTAGGATACATTGTCTGTGATAATAGAACGGAGCAGTTTTTGTAGCAGTAACGCCTTCAACCCTTTAAACGCCGAGTAAAATCCCATCTGCCATTTGCTGGCATTATTAGCTCACCATATTCTCCACATTAGCAGGATAAGGGTTAAACTTGCTGATCCCGGTGGCCGCGCGGTCTAAGGCGTGGGCCTACGTACGTTCCCTTGCTGGGATTGTGGGTTGGAATCCCTCCGGGGGCGTGCATTTCTGTCTCTAATGAGTGCTGAGTGTTGTCAGGGAGAGGTCTGTGCAACCGGCCGATCACTTATCCTGGGTAGTCCTACCGAGAGTTGTGTGTCTCAGTGAGTGTGTTCTGGAAGCCTCAGCCATTAGGCCTAGAGCCAATAGGGTTGTAGAGCCATGAGGGGGGGATTGCACTTGGGGTACCTAGCTCCATTTTGGCCAGGTTAACACCAATGATAACTGATGTTGTTAACGGCTGTGACAACATACTTTGGTCACTTATGACTTAGTAAACGAAGGAAACTGATTCCGAGGAATTATTTGCCTCCACCTTCACGAAAGAAGTGTGTCACAGTGGCAAGGTGAGTGTTTTTGTATGACAGCTCGTGAAGGGTTATTATAATTGCATAATGATAGCTAGACGAGTTAGTTAACGTATAAACACTGTTTCAGCTGTTGTGGTTACGTGGACTGAGCTCTGAAAAAGGTTCAAATTTATGGTTGTCCTTAGTACGTGGAAACTTAAAAAAAAAAGATATTCTAGATCGAAGTGTAGCATGAATTTCCTGAATTTAATGTGCTCTTACTTTTCTTGGTAAATATTTTCATATTTAGTTTCGTTACAAAAGTGTTTATCTTCATCATATTATCAAATTATTTACTGCCTATTTTTACTTTGTCATTTTGTCCTGCATTCTGGTCACTATACACGGACATATAGGTATGCTTCATTTTCTCTGCATTTACTTCTAGACCAACTTCTTTCCTAGCTACTAATAAAACCACTGTGTTTATGTATATTACATGGGTGTTCTTGACCAATAAATTAACATCATCACCATAGACCAGATCTTAATATTTCCCGTCAAATTACAGTCGTTCTTCGTTTTACTGAAACTTTCTGCTGGCATATTCTGACGCAAAGATAAAAAGGAATACCGATAAAGCAACTTTCTGTTTCAGACCATTTCTGAATAGGATATGTACAACAGAAAGACTTGCCTGTCCGGAGTATACTATAGTTCCATTTCAACACACGTCACGTAGAAACCCCCACCTGAAAACGCCATACATATATTTACATACACCCCCACACACACACACGTGTGTGTGTGTGTATGTCCTGAATAATTTCATTCCAATCTCTCTTCTCAAGCAGCTGATGAATACAGATTTTTTTACCTTTTGCACTTTATCTGTCATCAAAGCACAACAATTGTGCACACTTGAGGTTGGAATACTACATTGTACCATATCAAACAGTTCCTCAGTTATCGTGAGAAAGCGGTACATCTGACTAAAAGAAAGGCTAGATCTGAACATTTGTTTTCCCTCAGTATCTGACGACACGCATTCAGTAACGCTGCTCTCAGTCACATACCCTCCTGACACGTTATTAGGATGTAACACACATTGTTCTTAATCATGTTTTGTAAATCTACAATAAATTAATCTGAATATCATTTTCACACAACATATTTGTCAAATTGTTATGCTTCCACTAATCGCTCCAAGCCGAGGTCCTTGAAAACGGCACATGTGTCGAAACATGATGCGAATACAAAACAACAGCTGAAGTACCCAAACCTCAACGCACACAGTGTCGTATACTGCCGTCTTACGACTATCAGGTAGGATGGTATTTCATTTATAAGGTATATGTTTGTATTCAGTAACAGTAAGGCAGCAAGTTCCAAATTATAGAATACTTGTTGCCCAGTAGAGAAATGTCGACACGACAGGAAGTCGGGGTCACCAATGTCAAGTACCATTGTCGTAAAGAAACCAGGACACTAAATGTCACCCAAAAGTCCAGCTTGGCTGACGCAATTGTGGTACCCAGTGGACTCAAGATTGTACGCTGATCTCTGTAGAGCACGTGACTGTTTCATGATTTTAATGCTTAGAAGCTCCCAGTTCAATGCACTATCACGTGGAAACCAACGCCCTAATTTGCCTTCTAAAAAGGCTTGACGAGACACATTTGGGGGGATTCAGTCTACAGCAGGTTCTACAGCAGTTGCTACCAGAAACTCTGCCACTTTGCTACTGGAATCTTCGCTTCTAAACATCGATATTTCTCCAAAAAAATTTACATTTTACAAGTATTTATTCGGAACTAGCTGTAACATCACATCTTCAGCTAATAAATCAAGAAGCTATTTACACCTCATCGTGAGTTGCTGTGGACTTGAATTTCAACCATAAGTGTTCCAACGCACTCAAGACTTCTCTCTCGGTCAACGCGTTCCACATTCTACGTTTCCAACCCACCATCGCCTTTGGGATACAACAAGAGTTTGTTTGCTTTACTGATAATGATTTAACAACCAATTGACCTATAACATCGCAATCTACAGTACTTATCCCAAATATTAAGTTTCGGAATGACATAATGAATGTGCTGTGTGATCACGTGTAACAGCCGGTAAAGTAACGTGCAGCATTTTCTGTCTTATTCGTTGGCAATACAACAGGCAATCTTTATGGACACCATCCTGTTGCGCTAATTAATGACAAGGACTATACGTTCCGATCGACACAACTTCAATTCTACATAATAATTTAATGACTTTACATGTACGCTGCATATTCCAGTCTATGCTAAGACCATCTTGAGTTATGTCAATACAAAGTTTTACATAATGAATATAACTGTAAAAAGGAACTTTTTTTACAAATGCTGTCATATATGACAATATGTAAAAAGTTTCATATAACAATAAAACTCCCATGACAAGAAAAATCTCAAAATTATGTAATAAAATATATTATTTCACTTGTTATTGTCTCTGTCTTATAATCCGACCCACAACACAAAGACCGTAGGAATACACAAAACAAGAGAGACAATGTACGTACAAACGTAACACTGAGGCGCGTTCGTACAATCATTTTTGCCGTGGAAAAGCAGTAAGTATTACATTTGCTGACTGCGTGTGTGTTTGTAGCCTTAGGTATCCAGCATGCAATGCGCATGCGCCATACTGTCATGTGTGTCCTGCCCCGCTCTACAAAGGTTTCCACATTATCTCATAAGCGGCACGGTTTTCGAAAAAACGTTTTTTCTTGTACATAAAACGTTTCGATTTTCTCTACAACTTTTCCTGAAACATTTTTCGTTCTAAGGCGAACTGAGGGAGATACGGTCAAAAACGTATATTGGCCTTTATGTAAAGTACTCTTTATTCTTGTCAGAGTTAAGGGAACTTGAATTTTCTCAACAGGTTTTCGGAAAATACTCAAATTTCAAATTTCATAAAAAACCAACAAGTGGAATCCCAGTTGTTCCTTGCGGACGGACGGACGGACAGACATGACGAATATGATAGTAGCTTTTTGAAATTTTGAGAACGCGCTTAAGAAGCGGCCTCTTTACTTGTTATTTATTTTCCTTGCGTGCTACGTTGTACTGATATACCTGAAGATGGTCTAGTATAGACTGAAACAAGAAATGTACATGTAAAGTCACTAAATAATTACACTGGAATTAAGCTGTGTCAGACTGAACACACAAACAGAGTCATGTATGACAGGCAATAGACACTAAACAGGTGTCGTGAGATATCCTCTAAAACGCCAGTGACTAAGGAAAATAAACAAAATGAGAGAGCTCTGGGAAGAATGCCAACCTTCAGTAATCTGTTGTTGTCGCGCTTTTTCCTTTATCTATTTATCTATTTCTCTTTCCTGTTACATTCGTACGTCATTCCATAACCTCTATTATGGTCGCGTCATGGCTTAGGCGGTTAGTCACCGGCACCTCCGAGAAAAGCGTATGTGAGATTTGTTTTGGACAAGTGGCACTAGGACAGCAAGTAACAGCGTCCTCAAATACCACATTTAACAATAAAAGAATTTCTCCCTTTCCTGCAACAGACTTACACGATTTTCCCATTTCATCGGATGGGTGATACTTATGCATACCAATATGGTATTAATGGTACAAAATCCGGCTTGACATTATTACTTCAAACTTTAGACGGCCACTTCTTCCACTCTCTCCCATTCTTTACTCACTAGTCATCTGACCATTTGGCACGATTTAACCTGAGGTGCAAAATGTGTCCTGTATAATAGATGGATATAACTTTTTTACTGCATCACATTTCCAGTTTCTCGTTAATACGTGGTAAAGTGACTTAGCACGGTCAAAATACAATCTTTTGGGATGTGACACTGTGTCAATGGGTGAGACATTCCCGACGTTTCGAACAATCGCAATAATCTCATTTCAGGGCCATGCTGCACAAGAAGCCTGACAAAATACTTTGCAATAACACACTTCGAGCTACAACACATTCAATGCAGATGCACCAAAAAGAAGTCACACAACATTACAGGAATACCATGTGGGTATGGAAAGGGCACACAACGTAACTGAAAGGCATGTAGAGGACAGACTGCATACCTTAAAGGCACGGAGAAGACACACAGCATAACTTATAGGAACGGAGAGGACATAGAGCAAAACTTAAAGCACGGAGAATACACACAGCATAACTTATAGGAACGGAGAGGACATAGAGCAAAACTTAAAGCACGGAGAAGACACGCAGCATAACTTAAAGTCACGGAGAGTACATACGGAATACCTTAAAGGCACGGAGAAGAAACTACATAAGATAAAGGCATGGAGAAGACACACAGTATAACTTAACGTCACGGAGAAGACACATAGCATACCTTAAAGGCAAAGAGAGGACACAGTGCATATCTTAATGGCACGGAGAGGACACACATACCTTAAAGGCGCAGAGAAGACACGAAGCATACTTTAAAGGTGCGGAGAAGACACAGCATACCTTCAAGGCACGGAGAGGACACAAAGTATACCTTGACGGCGAGTACAGCACACACGGCATAACTTAAAGACAAGGACAGCACACACGGCATAACCTGAAGGCGCGGGCAGCACACATGGCATAACTTAAAGACACAGAGAAGACACACAGCATAACATAAAGGCATGGAGAGGAGACACGACATATTTTGTAGGCACGGAGGAGACACGACATATTTTGTAGGCACGGAGGAGACACGACATATTTTGTAGGCACGGAGGAGACACACGGCATACCTTAAAGGCTCGGACAGCACATACGGCATGCCTTAAAAGCACGGAGAGGACACATGGCATATCTAAAGGCGTGGGCAGCACACAAGGCATACCTTAAAGGAACGGAGAGGACACACGGCATACCTAAGGCGCGGACAGCACACACGGCATGCCTTACAGGCACGGAGGGGACACACGTTCAATTCCCATACTCTTCACTTTCTACAGTTTCGCAGGATCGAATTGACGGGAAAACTTAGTTTGGATACTGCGGAGATATTCATCACTTCGAGAGACGTTGATTAATGACGTCAACAGTACCGATGTTTGTAGTTATATCTGGGTGCCAGTCGAAAGGCAAATTCTGCGCCTCATCTGACATAAGAGCGGCTAACCGCCACGGACCGCCAGACTCCCATTAGCGATGACTAGCTCTATGCAATGTTAGTACAAAGGAACATAGGGGACGTCTGAGAGTCTCACAGCAATGCTGGTAAGAATGTTAACACTGTGCGAAGGTACCGTAGGTAACGATGCTCCCAAGGAGATCACTGCCTTATTCTTCACGGTATAAGACAATCAAGAAGGACTTTTCAAGTGTATGACGAGCAAAGATGAGTACAAACATTTCTCTATAGTGAATGATTAGATATAACTAATACAACAGTGTATAAGAAATAAATTACTTGACGATCACATTACTGATAAAATTGGGTAATTTTTTATGAAAAGAGAAGAAACCAGAAATAGTAGTTTAGGAAGCGAAAGAAGAATTGGTATGACTAGTGATGAGTAGATTATAGATATATAACATGTAATATTATGCACGTGATATGTCTTAAAGTCTAATACCAGGGCCATGTACAGCCAAAATCGCTGTGTCTGCAGTCATGTACCTAGAAAATACGTAATTGACACACAATTGTTATTATTTATATTGTTATGACTAATAAGAGGTGCTACCCAAAATTTCCGAGAATGTGCTCGTAATACATGAGTACTTACTTTAAGTCCTAATTTCCACCGTCACCTTCGAAGTAGTCATCTTAGACTTGTGTACAACGATCCCAGCGATTTTGCCATTTTTGGAAGCACTCATTGAAGTCTTCCGGCGTTATCGTGTTTAGTACCTGATGCGATTCTGCTTGGATCTCTTCAATGGATACGAAACGCCGCCCTTTCAACCGGAGTATCATTTTACGGAACACGTAGAAATCGCAAGGGGCCAGGTCAGGTGAGTAGGCAGGGTGGGGAACAGTGGTCATGTTATTTTTTGTCAGGAATTCCCTCAGAACGGGCGAGGTGTATGCAGGCGCATTGTAATGGTGCAACAACCAGTCTCCGTTCTTCCACATCTCAGGCAGTTTGCGCCTCACATTTTCCCTCCGTCGTCTCAAAACCTCGCAGCAAAACTTCCCAACTTCGTGGATAGTCTGTCTTCTGTTTTCTAGGATAACTTCACGCACTTTCGCAATCATTTCCGGAGTTGTGCATGTGGACGGTCGACCAGAATGTTTACCATCTTCCACAGATTCCCGGCCATCTTTGAAAAGCTTAAACCACTCAAATGTTCTTGCTTGGCTTAAAGCTTGCTCACCAAAGATCTCCTTTAACATTCGGTGGGTTTCAGCTGCAGTTGTGTTGAGCTTGAAGCAAAATTTAACCCAAATTCTTCGCTCCTTAACATCCGCCATTTCGATAATAGCAGACACACATGAAAACGATGTAAAGAAAACAGCCAAAACTCGGAAACACGTGCACTTATAAAGACGCCAGTTGGCTGACTAATGGTTGAAAGATACAGCAAGAGGCACCTAGCGGCACAAGTTCGTAGCGCTAATGGTTTGCGCGGTATATTCAAATTCTCGGAAATTTTGGGTAGCACCTCGTAAGATGTAAGGAGTTCACGCAGCCTTCATTTAACACTGCTCCGAGGGAAGTTGTTTCGCCGTAAGGTGGGCTCAATTCAGAGACCATGCGTTCAATGAACGTTGCCTGGACTCAAAGTAACACTGTTTTGACTGGCGGCTGGCAGAACTTCACTGCCCATACTGGTAATATTTAATATAATGTTATGAGGGAAAATGCTATTTTATCCGTTGTTTTGTTCTACGGTCCCAGCATTTTCTGAAAAATATAGAGAATTAAATGAAGACCGAGCGTAATATTTTCTGACTCCATTTTCACAATCCAAGAAGCCCAAAAGCCCTTGAACTGTGAAGCATGAAGTAAGATTCCCCGAAACGTCGGTAAATTTTTTTCAACCTAAAGCATAAAATTTTTTGAAATTTTAAATTTTTAAATTGAAGCCCGTCTTCCTCTGCCTTCTCTCCTTCCACTTGTAGCCTGCTCCAATCCACAATTATTTATGAAACTACACGCTTTTTTTACGGTTTAGTGAACTTGAAACTTACAGTTTTGGAACACGATACGTGTAGGTAATTAAACATAATCTTACATGTCACATGAAAGTAAGAAAATACAAAGTTTCTGTGTTTCATATTGTTTATAATTACACCTAATGATAAAAATTCAAACGTTAATGCATTTCGTGGTTATTTAAATCTGTATTAGTGACTGATAAAATTATGCGAGTGTTAAGGTTCTCAAAGCAGGACTATCAAATTAAGTATTTTCTGGCATTTGACGCCGTATATTCTGGTAAAATGTACCGCTTCAGAAGCACATATTGCCTCCCTCCTGCCCACCTTGAGGATGGAGACAGAAACGTGTTCCGAGACTTAGTAGGCCTACATTTCTACCAGATAATTCGATTTCAGACAACATACTCGGTCCTCTTCGACTTCGCGTCACGTTAATTCAATAAACTGAAGTCAACAATACTTCAAGATCTAGAGGTGCAACTAAGCCTCGTTAAATAAATGGAGCAAAGACTGTCCTGAGAAGCTAACAGTTGCTCAGTAAGTCAATAAATTCTCTGTCACGTAACTTTGTGTTTTAGATACCACGTAGTCCGAAAAACAAAAACTATATACATACGTGTCGCATAAATATGGTACCCTTATTTTAAGGAAATATATTCTTTAAAGTAACTATTCTTATTTATCTCTGACCCTTAAAAGTTGTCAGTTTCCCTACTTTTCCCACTTGTTAGTGTTAAAATATCCATATACAATTCAAGAGACGTAATATGAATTTAAACTTACTGCCGTATTTATAAGGATCAGTCACTAGTCTCTATTCAGGGCCACATCGATCCACTCCATAATTCCATTTTAATGCAATTTTCCTTTCCGTCTGTCTCTCAGTATTCCTTTTCTTTTAGATGTCCCTGGTAATATCCTCATGTACTTCTCAACTTCAAAGAACTGCACATCCCTCGCCACCGAAATATACCAGGCCAAAGTTCAAAAGTATGAAGCCGATACTGACGCAACTTTGTTGTTCGTATACCCCGATGTACATCGTATTTGACGACCAATTTACAAGGAAATAAAATAAAAATTAAAATAAATTCCTGCGAACGTGGCGGTGACATCTCTTTTTAACGTTACTGAATATCCACATCAGAGCAATCTATAAGAGCAACTTAAACTACAACGCACTGTTATTTATATACACAATTTTTCGATAAAAATCAATGCAATTATAGTGTGATAAAAGCTGTTTTAACCTAACTGCTACACGCCTGGTAAATATGGATACCGTGAGTTCACACAGATGACAATTATGAATCTAAATTCAATATACGACATAGTTTCTGAATTTCATTTTCTATACTCCCATCCGCGTCAAGAATCATAACACGGCATTCTGACTTACAGGGTGGCCAGTAAAATGTGATGATTTGTCCTCTACAAACTCCACACGGACTGGCCTGGAAATAAATCAGGGACTCATCGGTTAAAAATGCGCGACTAACCACTTGAGCCATGTCGCGGCTTGCTGTATGCTGGATCATAGAGACCGCTTGTTACCAACTTTAAGGCTGTTATAATTTACAGAAGTGAAAAACGAGTCTTATCATTTGATCCGTCACAGAAAACACAAAATCACTGCGGAAGCGCACGTTCCGGTTGATAAGCCTTCGAGTGCCTCTCATGGAGGTTTCTGGTGTAGAAGAAACGGCATTAAGGGGTATCCCCTTACAACGTCCGCCTGATGATCTGAAAAACGCATACTTTCCTCGGTCTCTACGTGTACATCCTGCCTTGAATATCCCCCGACAGCTTTTTTTTCCCCAGATCTTTGCATAATGCGTAGGAACACCTTTTTCATTTGATTTGACGTTATAGAAATATCTACTCGAAACAACATTTTTAAGCATACACTACCGCTGTTGCGCATGTCATATATACTGCAAGTACTGACTCGTTTAACCCTTAGGTGACTAATGTCATATATATATGGAGCACCCATTCTTGATGTTTCTAGATCACACACAACGACGCAGCACAGTCGGTAGGACTCCTCTGGACGAGTGA
>Ga0268261_10001663_pt1 | contig 15503 bp, 7 predicted proteins | sample TergutNc150P1_FD_190353 | JGI IMG/M metagenome (GOLD analysis project Ga0268261, IMG submission 190353) | Nasutitermes corniger P1 segment gut microbial community from laboratory colony in Florida, USA - Nc150 P1 (SPAdes) (version 2) | ecosystem: Host-associated > Arthropoda: Insects > Digestive... | reverse complement strand
ATTCGACGTTCAATCGGCAGGCGAAGAAGGCCCGACGGCGCTAGAGATTTACGCAACCTGCGTAGTACAGGTAAGACACGATAACTCGAAAACCGTAGCCAATGAAGCATTTTTATTGTGATTTTCGTGTTCAGCAGCTCAATTTACATAAGAATTGGCTCATTTCATTTCTGCTAGAAAAAAAGTGGAATTTTGTAGATCAGTATTATTAAGATACCGAAGAAAAAAGAGATCCCATTGCAATAACTGGATAGAAACCACCCTTTAAGTATTCAAAGCAAAATTCTGACTGGAGTAATTTTACTTAGAGTACGAAATTCAGTGGAACAACACCTCCGAAAAGAACAAGCTGGATTCCGTAAACACCGCAACTGCTTTGATTTAATTAACACTCTAAGGATTATAATAAAACAAAGTGTAGAATGTCAGGCCATTCTATATGTGACATTTATAGATTTTGAAAAAGCATTTGACTCAGTGAAAAAATAAATAATGTGGTCCGCGCTTTAGTTGTATGGTATCCCAAGGAAGATTGCACAAATAATCAAAATACTGTATGACAGATTTAAGTTCAAAATTTCGTGTGAAGGAAAGCTCTTTGAATTCGTCGAGGTCAGGAATGGAGTAAGACAAGGATTTATTCTATGCCCAACTCATTTTCTGCTAATATTAAACAGAGTTATGAAAAAATGAAAGGCTTAAGGAAGAGAGGAATACTGCAAGGAACATGGAAAAACATGTATTATTTCATGTATTACGTTTTTTTAACCTTCACATATTTGGGATCATGTGGTAACATGTTGAATCAGCAAATGTCTGACGGTCTGTCACACCTGCAAGGTTGTTCCTCTGCGGCGCTACAACCAAGGTTATTTGGGTTAAACACTCGAAGAATGCATGTCTCAGCATTTTTCTCCTGTACATATTCTGGGGGTAATTACTCGAAATTCATTCAGGCCTGAACCATCCTTCCGGCCTAAGACCATCAGTATAGGCGACATCGTGACTCTGGCTTTGGTGCCATTCTCAGTTACTTGGTTCACCGTAAATCCGACGGCAGCTCTCCACGAAGTTACGTCAGAATACAGCACGACGATGAACGTACTCTTCATTGGTCTTGCTCTGTTCGGAGGTAAGTCAGGCTGAGACGTCTGCCAAGTCCACAAGTTTAACTTACACAACTAAATTACTTTTCTAAATTTAGCCCCCTTACCGCGAGACTATACAGAAGTGTGACAGCTGACTTATCAGTTGTAATTTTTTAGTGTTGTATATACTCTTTTCTAGTCACCTCATATGGATTATATCTTTAAAACTACGATCTGTCGTTGTAATTGCACTATCCTACCTACGTTCCCTGTTTCGATTCTCGCCAGGTTCGCTTGGCTGGTGGCAGCAACGTACTACCATTTTCTTTGACCCGTAGGGTTAACCCCAGTGCCTGTGTCAGGATAGGCGACGAGCGTACACCACTCTTACCCAGGCACTACAGTACAGTAGACTAAGAAAGAAAGACCTCAATGTCCTTACATTCCAAAGCCCTATTCTCGTTTTACATTTCATGCCAAATGGGCTGCCTTTTATATCAGGCCGTTTACTTTTCATTTCAGTTTCTTTAAAAATATATATTTAAGGCGTGCAAGTTATTATCCTACAGCACACGATTACAGGGATGGGGCTGCCATCTAAGTCTCTGGGCAGGCTGATTTTCTTTCGGGGTTTCTTCCCCTAGTCTTTGAAATTCCCCCTTCCCCACAAGGCAGTGGTGCTGGTTTTGGTCCACCCTGGGTATTTTATTTCCCCAGTACCCAACATATCTGGTGAGTTTTCCCCTATCCGCCACCCGGGGAGGCGCTCGATGGGAGACCAGCAACTCCACACGAGACAAGTAGCCGTACTTTCCTGTTAGTAGATCTCAGGCTTTCGCATTAAAAAACAACTTATTCCACTTCACCATTTTTCGCTGAATTCATGTTGGTTAACGAAGGTCTCATAACAGAAAACCATAAAGATTTACGTCTCTGGTTCAAATTAGCCACATCTGGGTTTCTACTTCACAAATATACTTGCGAAATGCACAAGTCATTTTAAATGTTTTCACGATCTTATCTAATTTAATACACATTCATATAATTGATTTGCGTGAATATTGTAATTCCGGCTTTTGTTGCGCATTTCTGGTCGCATCTCAAATGAAACAATAATTTTATAAAATTGTGGTGTGCATTTTCTCACCTATCTTTACGTACCTCCCTTACATATTATTGTCACATTACATTATATTCGTTTTTTAATTCCTAGTCCAGAATTCCCGCTCGGAAACGTGTACAGCGGCACGAGACGTTCTTCGTTCAAACAATACGTTACCTCCTCCGACCTAAAATAACACCAGGTACGTCCACGTATATCTCTAACACTAGCATATCGTCAGCCAACTGCCTGAGGTTCTTACTTATTTTCGAAATTTCTTCTCACCATTAGAATGGAAATCGTATTCATTTTTGGAAATTAATCTGAAATATTTGACGGATAATTGTCGGACGGAATACTCCCCCTCATTCCTTTCCCTCTACTGCTTTGAGAGTGACCGACTTTATGGTTGTGTGAATAGTAACTGCACTTGTTGATACATACAAGATTTTAGTCAACTGTTTAACACCATTATAAAAACGAGTTTAACATATCTTCCACCGTGGATTGGGAAAAGCTTTCTAAATTTGAATAGGCTCCCGTGCAGTGTTGTTTGAATCAGCAAGCTGTATTTTGACTGATTCCCTCACTTCCATTTCCAAGGTTACAAAAACAATAGCAGTACACTTCTCACCTAACGAGTCCTGTTTATACTGAGAGTCAACAGTCGATATCTACCCGGCGGTGTTTAACGTACGCCATGCGTTCTAAGTAGGTGATGCTCAGAATATCATGTTCATGAAATAGAATATGTTGAAGTCGAAATGTACTTTAGTAAATTCAGATTAAATCGCGTATCGCACGGATGTTACTAACCTACAGGAATGATTAGAAACTTGGCAGACTTGTAGGCGTCAAAGTCACGTATTCCTTAGGCATTTACGTGAACAAAACCTGGGATGTCAGCTCACCAAAGAGGAAATAATTGAACCGTCCGCAATATTGCAAATTATGCGAACTGAATAGGTGTTGTGGTCTCATTTCTGACTGACATAAAGACCAGCAAACATAACCTTTTTTATCCTACATGGAGAGGGTATATAATCCACAAAATGTTATTAATATATCCACACACACCACCCTGGCCTCAACAGAATTAGTTGGATTTTGTACCGCATTTTGTCATTCGAAGAGAAAAGAGCATTACAAAGATATGGAATTGGCCAACACCTCTTTGTTGCATACAAATTCTAATTCAATAATTACAGAAAAAGTGTGCATTTTGTTGGGTCTTCTTGCCTAGTTATATCAAGAAGCGCAGTTAAGAGACCGTGAAATTTCTAATGCGCAAACGGCAAAACAAATACATAAATACAAGTTCATCAAAGAAAAATTGCACAAAACTAGTGCACCGAAACAGTATAATAATTCATGCAGCAAAAACCACAAAACCCAAACTGTATAACACAACCGTCATTATCTAATAGACTGCTTATTTAGATGCATGATAATATACCGTCAAGCTGCATTTATGGTCTTCCTTATGATGCACACTTAGGTTTTCGTAAGATTCCGAAGAAAATATGACTGAATTAAATCATTGAAAAAGGTGCGTAATTTGGTTCTTCCTGAATATCATTCTCTTTCTTCTACTTGCTAGGGTGAAAGTCATAGTGGATTATTCTGCACTTAATGGACACATTAGCAGATAAGAAACAAAGAGTTGTTTTTAGCTAACAACCGAATATTTAAAGCATATCCTTTCTTGTATCCGTACGAAATGTTCCCTAATATAACAGAAAATAATGCATCGAAGGGAATACATTTACTTTGGGATGACTGGCACATTTCGTACTCTCACCTATTAACATTCCTACGTTAATCAGTAACTGGTTACACAAACTTCCATATTTAGGGCGCCAACAAATATGCCTTCCCCTTCCACCTGATATACCGACCGTCCCTGAAATTTGAAGACTTCAAAGTACAGAACCACGAGACCTGAGACCAAAAATCTCCTACACTATCTTTTTCCAAACAACAATTTTCTTGCAACTCGAGTGTTGTTGTGTGCACTTTCTTTAGAAATGAATAATATACATTTCTTTTACTAAAACACATCCATTGTCACACAAACTGCAATTGACAAAATGCCATACTTGAATCATCCTTATAAATTGTGTGGTACCAATCTCTCACTTCACTGTCTTCAAGAAGCCTCCTGCACCATCTCCTTAGAGGAATAGAAGATGAAACGCCTAAAAAAATGTTGACAATGACAGGTGGTGTGTTTGGCCATGCCTCGGAACGCGTGCTGCTTCCACTGTGTGTGCTCTAGAAATCATGAACACAATAAATAAGTCAGTGTCGTGATATACCTAAACGAAATTATAAAATGTGTATGGAATTTGTTTCTTACAGACCAACGTCTGTGTTACTGACACCATACTACTTGTACACGGTCATTCAGCTTATAATGAAACTCTGTAAAAACAAGCGTCATATCCTACTGTTCATATGCAGAACACTGTTATTCCGTCAACAGACAATTGGAAGTTATAAGTAATCGTTATAAGACAATCAGTAAGTAAATAAATGAAAATATCAAATTTTCTACTTTAATAATAATGCAATTCTTGTAAATCAGTTGGATAAATATAGTATTGCATATATGACGTAATGTTTCACGTCACCAACCTAACTGGTGCCAATTAATTTGTACAATCCCAGTCGGAATCCAAACTACTTATAAGATGGGCTTCTCGTAGCACTGAAGAGATATTTGTAATTACATTTCTGAAATTATAATAAAACTGTGAAAGTGATTTCTTTGGGTACTCTTTATTTTCTTGGCATATACACACAGAAACTCTGGATCCCTCTGTACATGTCGTTTTTTCTTACCTCCTTGCGTATTCCTTCGTCCTGAAGCAAAGGCACGCTAAAATGTCTGCAGGTTGTTTTCCCCACACTTTGTCAGTATTTTCTAATGAGATCATGTACGCAGACACATGCAAATCATAAGAAAATACGCAACAACAGTCAGGGCTTTTAGCCTTTCATTGACACTTTTTCCAAAATGTTGTTTCCATTTTCTAACGTTTATTCCTACTAAAGACCCAACTTCTGTTTGCGGGATGGCCCGAGTAGTTGACGCGGCTTCCGAAGTTTCTTGTTCTCTCCTTCTTCGACACGACAACACTGCTTCGGCTATCAAGCGAGTTGAGGACACTTTTACGAAGTTGACTTATGAATATAAGATAACAAACTGCTTTCTTACTGTCACAAGTCACCCCGTATTTGTACCCTTATATTTTCACACAGATTGAGACAGGTTTTGAAGCTTTCCACACTTTTTCACTTTAAATAAAGAGCACATATCGTTGAGGTGATTCAGCAGTATATATAAATACAAACAGTTCAGTGTACCTCGCGATGGTATCAATAGCAGGATTTCGCTACAATGTTTTCAAACAGGGACAGTTGAGAAAATTAATTACTGCCATACGGCATAAAAACTGAAACCACATTAGCCTACATACCTCTTAATTAGACACAGGCTTTCGTGTTTTAAACAACTATTCCCACCTCACCGTTTTTCAATTAATTCATATTGGTTAACGGAGGTCTCATAACAGGTAAATCATAAAGATGTACGTCTCTGATTTAAATTAACCACATCTGTGTTTCTACATTACATACATACGTGCGATATGCACAAGGCAGTATAAATATTTTCACGATTTTATCTACATATGTTATACTTTCATATGATCTGAACTTGTGAAACATAGATTTGAAGGGTTTTTTTGTGTTTGTATTGTAGGCTAATTCCGTTTGCTCTTTTATTTAATTCTTTTCTCCTTAGCTTTCAATTTAATGTAAGTTCACATGTACACGTATTTCTGTTCTAGATGCACTTACCAGAACATTGTTTCTTTCACCTGCCTGTGGATAGAGCACATTAAACACTGTTTTTGCAGTCTTATATTGTGTGTAATATTGTCACTTAATTAGTTTATTAGTGTGTGAAAACTCCATATATATTGCCTGCTGTTTTAATTTTGAATTACATATCTAAAAACTTTTATGTTATTCTAAAATTATGCTTGGAAAAAAACATATCACACGAGTATTATTATATGGTACGTGAACTCTTTGCATGCTGCAAGGTGTACTGACGTTTATAGCGTCCACATATATCGTACAAAACGCGTGCGCTAATGTTTTATTCAACGTCATTGCATAATTACCTATTCGTCATCTCCCATGTGCAATCAAAATTTCCTATTATTTAGTTTATAACGAAGCATTGTTATATTATTACCAAACTTCTTTGCGATTACAGCTTAAAACAGTGCTTTTCCTGACCAGTATTTGCAGGTTTCCTTTATTTCAGTTCAACTTCATACTGTTTTATTTTCACCCATATAATCGTGATTTTCAACTGCTACGTTGTGTTATTCTACTATTGTTTATAGATATTTTAGAATTACTTTTTTGTTTATACATTCCGCTTTCTGAGGCAGGTAATATTTTTACCATTACACACTGACACATACATACAGGTATTTTCTTTTACGTATATCAATAGTCATCCATATAATTTTTTATATATTTATATAATTGATTTACGTGAAGCATTGTTATTCCAGCTTTGGTTGCGCATTTCTGGTCGCACTTCACATTAAAGTATTATTATTGTGGTGTGCATTTTCTCACCTATCTTTACGTACCTCCGTTACATATTATTGTCGCATTACGTTATATTAGTTTTTTAATTCCTAGTCTAGAATTCCAGCTCGGAAACGCACAAAGCGCTACGAGAGGAACTGTGTTCAGCAATACGTTCTTTCCTTCCACCTGAAATAAAGGAGGTTCTTCCACGTACATTTCTAACACTAGCATGCAGACCCTTTATCGTCACCCAACTGCTGGCTGTTCTTAGATATTTTCAGAATTTCTCCCCCCATACGAATGGGAATCGTATTCATTTTTGGAAATTAATCTGAAAATTTTGACGGATAATTGTCGTACGGAACACTCCACCGCATTCCTTTTCCTCGACTGTGTTGAGGTTGCCCGACTTTATGGTTGTGTGAATAGGAACTGCACTTGTTGATACATACGACATTTATATCACCGGTTTCAAACAGTTATAGAAAAGGGAATAACATATTCTCCACCTTGGATTTGGAAAAGCTGTCTAAATGTGAATGGGCTCCAACACAAACTTGTTTGGATCATCTATCTGTTTTTCAACTTCATTGGTCAAGGTTGGTCAAGGTTACCAAAACAAAGCGGTACAGTTCTTACCTAAAATGTCCTGTTAATACTGACAGTCAACAGTCGATATCTACCTGGCGGTCTTTAAAGTACGCCATGCGTTCTAAGTAGGTGATGATCAGAATATCATGTTTATGAAATGGAATATGTAGAAGTCAAAACGTACTTTAGCAAACCAGATTAAATAGCGTATCGAACCTAAGGGAATTACTAGAAATCTGGCAGACTTGTCGCCAGCAAAATTACATATTCCATAGGCATGTACGTGGAAAAAACCTGGAATCTCAGTTCACCGAACAGTAAAATATTGTACCGTCCAAAATGTTGCAAATTATGCGAAATGAATCGGTGTTGTGTTCCCATTTCTGACTGACATAAAGTCCAGCAAATAACCTGTTTCAACCGTAATGAAGAGGGTATATAATCCACAAAACTTTATTAATTCATTCACAGCCATCGCCGGGGCTTCAACAGAATTAGTCGGGTTTTGAAAAGAATTTTAACGGCAGAATAGGGGACATCATTACCAAATGTGGAATTGGCAAATACCTATCTGTCGCATACACATTCCACTTCAATAATAAAAAAAGTTTCATTTTGTTGGTTCTTCTTACATAGGTTGATTTTAACCACACTATATTTTTATATCTTTATATACAGTTTATTAGTAATTTAACTTTATCCATTACAGTGTGACAAAAACAAGATGCTCTAAATTTAATATACATGGGTCCGTGCATCGTAATAATATTCTAATATAGAATTCCCAACAAGATGCACATGTTACAGAATTTATTTTATCTGACGATTGCTCTACATGTTTCGGGTATCATTATCACCCATCTTCATGAGCACAAAACAACTGTAAAAACAACATCTGGTAACCGTTACACTGTAATAGACAGAGTTAAATTTTTACTGTTAAAGAGTACCTATAGATTAGATTAAAATTACAGTTGTTTTTAATAATGTATATTCCTCGGAAAATGCAATATGTTCTGTAAAATAATAAATGATGTACATACCGTATTGTTGTCTGTTTCTATCGTGAAATAGTTGGAACTGATTTGAGTGTGTTGTGAGTGGGGTGTTGAACTGTTTTTGTTTTTATGTGGTTGCTGACGTAAGCATGGTGTCTATGGTCAACAGTGTAACGGTTACCAGATGCTGTAGTTACAGTTGTTTTGTGCTCCTGAAGATGGGTGATAATGATACCCGAAACATGTAGAGCAATCATCAGATAAAATAAACTATGTAACATGTGCATCTTGTTGAGACTTCTATATTAGAACAAGATTCTGTAGATACAGTTGTGTGCGCTCCTGATGATAGGTGGAATTAACACCCGAAACACGTAGAGCAGTTTCCAGATATAAATAAACTGCGTAATGTTGCATCTTGTTGGATATATATTGGAATATATTTCGGATTCTCTTACCTCCTTGCGTATTCCTTCATCCGGAAACAACGGTACTCTAAAATGTGTGCAGGTTGCTCTTTCCCGCACTGTTATTAGTACTTCCTAATGATCTCATGCCTACAGACACATGTGCAACATCAGAAAATACGAAACAACAGTCAGGGCTTGTAGCCGCTACTTGACATTTCGTCCGAAATGTTGCCGTTTTCTAACTTTTATTTCTACGGAAGACCTGACTTCTGTACTGGGGATGGACCGAGTCGTGGACGCGGCTTCCGAAAATTCATGGTCCATTCTTCTTCGACGAGACCACACTGCGTCGGCAACCAAGCGATTTGAGGCCACTTTTATAAAAGTGACTTATGAATTTAAGAAAACAAATTTCAACCTTAGGGTCACAAGTCACCCCATATTGGGACTTCAAATTTTTCACACAAATTGAGATAGGCTTCAAATTTTTCAACAGCTTTCACTTTCAATATAGAGGGTATATTTTGGTGTGGTGATTCAGCAATGTGTATATTATATATAAAAAATACTGGTCAGTTTACCTCGCGAGAGGATCAATAGCAGTAGACGCTGAAATGTCTTCAAATAGGGACACTTTACAAAATTAATTAATGCCATACAGCATACAAACTAAAACCACAATTAGCCGTACTTACCTCTTAAAATGACTCAGACTTCCGAATTTTAAAACAAATATTCCTACCTAACCGTTTTTTGCTTAATGCATATTGGTTAACGGAGGTCTCATGACAGAAAACCATAAAGATTTATGTATCTTATTCGAATTAACCGCAACTCGTTTTCTACTTCACATACCTACATGTGAAATGCACAAGTAGTTTTAAATATTTTCACCATTTTATCAACATATGTTACACCTTCATGTGATCGGACCATGTGAAACACTAATTTGAAGTGTATTGTTGTGTATTTTTGTTCTAGGCTAATACTGTTTTCTCTTTCATTTAAATCTTTTCTCTTTAGCTTTCAATTCAATTAAATTCACATGTATTTCTGGTCTAGACGCACTTACCAGAACATTGTTTCTTTCACCTGCCTGTGGATAGAACACATTAAAGTGTTTTTTCAGGTTTATATTGTGTGTAATATTGTCACTTAATTAACATATTAGTGTTTGAACACTCACATGTTTTTTTTTAGGGTTTGCAAGTCCGTGCATCATCATACATTCAAATAAATCAACCAACCAGATGCATCAATCTCTCACCCTTATTGCCTGTCGTTTAAATACAGCTCAACATGTTTCGGGCATCCTCATGCCCATCATCAGAAGCTTATGAACTGCAGTAGTTGCCCTTGGTTTACCGTTGGAACGTGGTGGTAGCAGTGTTGTTGGTCGTGGTCGGTCCGGACCAACCACGACCACCAACACTGCTACCATCACGTTCCTACAGTAAACCAGAGGCGGGTACTGCAGTTGATAAGCTCCTGATAATGGGCATGAGGATGCCCGAAACAAGTTGAGATGTATTTAAACGACAGGCAATAAAGGTGAGAGATTGATGCATCTGGTTGGTTGATTTATTCGAACTCGCATATTTGTCCTGGTTTTTTAATTTTAAATTGTGTAGCTAAAATGTTTATTCTAATCCAAAATTATGCTTGGAAAACCCACGAGTATTATTGTATGGTACGTGAACTCTTTATATACTGCAAGGTGTAACTTTAACCGCGTTTATATATATCGTAATAAACGCGTGCATTTTGGTTCTATTCCCCTTCAATGTATGTTTACCTATATCTCATCTTCCATTTGCAATAAAATCCTCTTATTGTTTATTGTATAACGAAGTATTATTATATGACCACCAAACCTTCTTGCGATTACAGTTTACAAGACTGCTTTTCCTGACTAGTACTTGTAAGTTTTATGTTTTCTTCTGGGTAATTCTCCAGCGTCTGAATTTTATATGCCGACGTTTCGGAACAGTAAAGGTAGGTAAATAATGACTATTATTTACCTACTTGCCTATGAAGATGGAACAGAGTGTTCCGAAATGTCGGCATATAAAATTCAGGCGCCAGGGAATTACCCAGAAGAAAACATACAACATACAGAACACGGCGAAAGTTTGAAATCAAGAATAGTATTTGTAAGTTTCTTTTATTTCAGTTGGAATTCATACTGTTTTATTCTCACCCGTATCATCGTGAATTTCAACAGCTACGTAGTGTCATTCTACTACTCTTTATTGATATATTAAAATTATTTTTTTATTTATATATTCCGATTTCTGCGGCAGTTAAATTTTTTACCATAACACCGTTACACATACGCACAGGCATTCTCTTTCACGTATATCCATAACCATATATACATAAAATTTTACTACACATTCAAATAGTTAATTCGCGTGAAAAACTGGTATTCTGGCATTTGTTGCTCATTTCTTGTCGCACCTCACATGAAACAATATATTTATAAACATGTGGCATGCATATTTTCACCTATCTTTACGTACCTCCTTTTTATATTATTTTCACATTACATTATAATCGTTTTTTAATTTCTAGTCTAGACTTTCTGCTCGGAAACGCATATAGCTGCACGCGAAGTTCTTCGTTCAGACAATATGTTCCTTCCTCCGACCTGAAATAACACCAGGTTGTTTGTATGTATGTACATATGTACGTGAACCTATCGTTATTTTACAAACTAGCCTGTTAACTTATTTTTTCACGTTAAATTAATAAGAAAAGGCCATCATGCTCGTATAGTGTATTAATAATCCCAAAACATGCTGCTATTTCATGTGTTTGCTTTACAAAATAAACTAGCGTCCTACAATCAGAACACATCTTCAGTAATTTTACCAGTTATAATGAGGCTGTCCATTAGGAGTTCAAGATCGGGACTTGTACCATGTGTTATATGTACAGCATATCCAAAGAATTGCGTGACTGGATAAACAAATGAAAGCGTCATTGTTTTTCTCAATTCCTATGATATGTCGGATGAAAAGAATCACTTTCATGACTGCGATTTTTGACGTGTCAGTGACACTGGTTCCTCAGCAAAAAATTTGCATAAAATTGTGTAACATAATATTCAAGTATAATATTATATTATACAAAAAATAAACTTTCCCTTCTATAGGTTGCTCTATTTAATACCAGAATACGAACATACTAACGTTAAAATATCAAAATTGCTCTAGTTAATGGAAATTATTAACAGAAATTTAACAAACTCTGAAGTCCAGAAAGACACTAGAATTAAAGTATGTAACACATTGATAAATATGTAACAAATTGATATCGTTTGAGAATAGGGTGTTGAGGAAAGTATTTGGACCTAAGAGGGACGAGGTGACAGGGGAATGGAGAAAGCTGCATTAAGAGGAGCTGAATGATCTGTACTCCTTACCCAATATTGTACGGGTGGTAAAATCGAGACAAATGAGATGGGCAGGGCATGTGGCACGTATGGGGGAGAATAGAGTTGTGCAGAGGGTGTTGGTGGGGAAGCCTGAGGGAAAGAGGCCATTGAGAAGACCAAGACGTAGATGGGAGGATAATATTAAGATTGATCTTCAGGAAGTTGGAGGGGGTCGTGGGGACTGGATGGAGTTGGCTCAGGATAGGGACAGGTGGCGGGCACTTGTGGGTAAGGTGAGGGATTTCGGGTTCCATAAATGCAGGGAATTTCTTGACTAGCTGCAAAGTTTACTGATTAGCTTCTCAAGAAGGACTCTGCTGCATGGAGTAAGTAAATAACACATTGATATCACGTACTTTATTATACGAATGCGAAAGTTGGCATTAAGAGAACAGGATAAACAAAGGATAAAATTAAAAGAAATGAAATTTTTGAGGAGACAGGCAAAATACTTATGGCAAAATTACAAAACGAATGAAAATTTTTCATCAGAATTTAAATTTAACCCAGTTTGAAACAAATCAATACTAGGGAATTAAATAATTACACTTGCGCCGAATGCACAGAGACAGAATATGGCACATTCTGTGAAATATCGACCACGTGGGCACTAGGCATTGACAATACATCTAAAAACTATAGGCTATTTATAGGACCGGATCTGGTCACGATGCCTAAACCTCTTCTTCTGCTATTGTTGCTGATGCTGCCGCTGATAATAATAATAATGATTTTGCATAATGGGAATGTGTATATATACACGTCTGAATTCCCAGCTTGTGATGCATGAGCTATATTTCTCTTTAAATTCAGGAAATCGTGAGAATAAATTAGTTTGCACTTCTCAAAAATAAATCAGCCCTTTTTTTGTCTTCTTACTATGGGAATGTCCTAACTGTTTTAGAATTTAATAAAGATAAATCTTTTGAAAACTATAATTGGTCTGCAATCAATACGTTCACGGTCTCTTTGTGTGAATTTTTTTAGCAGGGTTCCGTGGATTTCGCCAGTCTCTCAAAGGGGTTCAAGACACAAGAAAGTTATAACACTTACATCAAAGTAAATAAGACGCAGTTTATTAAAATCATTTATGATAATACGTCCTCCATACTGCAGTGCGCATCGGCATTGGAATTCCTTTTTTTCCGAATTTTTGGTATAAAATTGTACTGGAATTGTAATGGAACTAAATTCTTGCCTCTGCTCAGTAAGATATTGGAAGTAAGTTCATATCCTGCACAATAATCTGCATGTAACAAGTTACTGATATAAAATCAGCTATGAATTTAAGAAATTTCGTAAATACTAAGATGTTGGTTCTGATAGCCCAAGATTTTTCTGAATGTACTTACAGTGTGTGTGTGTGTGTGTTTCGCGTGGCTTCTGGTGACAAGATTCAGAGAAATGTGCAATGATTGGCGTGTGAGAGTTGCCTGTCTTTGCTGTTTATGTTGTTGAACGGCAAAACCGCTGTAGAAAACAAATGGGATTATTTAAGATGTTACTCCCATCAACAAAATGATGATTCTGAAAATAAATATCTCTCTCTCTATATATATATATATGTGTGGCAATGTGTAAATAAATATATATATACTTTATAAATATATATCTATTTCTTTTCGTGGCGCTGCGACCCAACGCGGGTTATGGCCTCCTCATTCTTGAGATTTCTAGATCACACACAACGACACACCACTGTCCTCTGGACGAGTGATCGGCTCGTCGCAGAGACCTCTACCTGACAACACACAACACTCACAACAGACAAACATCCATGCTTCCGGTGGGATTCGAACCCAAGATCTCAGCAGGCGAGCGGCCACAGACCTACGCCTTAGATCGCACGGCCGCTGGGACCGGCCAAATAAATATCTACACACACATAAAATTACATCGCGTTTCCAGCACAATAAACTTCGAATGGGGATTGTCTGTTTACCAAACGAGTTAGAATATAAAGCCAGAAAAGAATGTGAAGCAAGTCATATAATGACCCATTAACAGCCAATGAACACACTGATGGATATCGACTGATACTAATTTCACTTTCTGTTCCTTTGTTTGATGTTTTACCTAATTTCCTTTGTTTTGTTTGATATTGTGTACAATAATGTATGTATGAAAACATTAGCTTCTAATGTAGAGAAAAATATTGTTCTTTGGAAGAAGACTACGTAGGAAGAAATTGAGCAGTTTTCATGGCAATGGTTTCGTTCCTAATTGCTGGCTGTTATTATAATGTGCCTTTATTATAACGTGCTGTAATGGAACGTCACAATGTCTTCTTTAGAGAAATAATGGTACTCCGCATTATGAGAAAAGAAACAGAAATTCGTGAGTAGAGCATAAATGAAATGTAGGTTACACATAAATAAAAGGGAAGGAGTTCACTTTGGGAAAGAAATGCTCGCGAAGTGATTAGGAATTGCACAATAATCTGATAGAAAAAGCTAGCAGATAAAATAGAAAATGCTCGCTGATTTATTAGAAAATGCCAACTGATTTATTATAAAAGCTCTTAATTAATTGAGAAAATATTCGTTATTAAATAGACAATGTTTAGAAGCAGATCAGTGGTTAAGCAGAAAGGAATGGTGTTTGGGTTCTGGAAGACGGCGACAGTTGTCATAAGACCGGAAAGATAGAATATTATAATTATTATGGCCACGTTAAAAGGATGCAAGAGGAGAGACTACCAAAATTAATTATGGAGTGGTTACCAGGGGAAAGAAGAAAAAGAGGACGTCCAAGAAAAACGTGGATGGAAGGTGTACGAGTAGCCATGAAAACAAGACATTTAGAAGCAGATCAGTGGTTAAACTGAAAGGAATGGCGTTTGGGTTCCGGAAGACGGCGACAGCTGTCACAAGACCGGAAAGATGGATAGAAACAGACAATGTTTGTTCTTTATTAGGTATGTTTCATTAACCCAAATACAGTTATTATTGATGTTATTCTTAAAACTTTTAATAAACCTTTTTCTTCGAAATGGCAAGATTATTTCCTACTGCTTTTGGTTAATGTATGTACTCCTGCAGTTAGTTACTAAATCTCATTTCCTGCTTTAATTTTCAAGCATGGAAATGAGATTTAGTTAATTAAAGTTATATTTTAAAAGTAATTTAGAAGATAAATTGCAAACTTATAACAAAATAAACGGAGCAATAAGGAGACATTTTGGAAAACAAATGAATAAAGAAACAAAGTTAAGAATTCACAACATTACAGCTAAAGCAGCATTGAAATTCGGAAGTG
>Ga0268261_10001662_pt1 | contig 15506 bp, 10 predicted proteins | sample TergutNc150P1_FD_190353 | JGI IMG/M metagenome (GOLD analysis project Ga0268261, IMG submission 190353) | Nasutitermes corniger P1 segment gut microbial community from laboratory colony in Florida, USA - Nc150 P1 (SPAdes) (version 2) | ecosystem: Host-associated > Arthropoda: Insects >... | reverse complement strand
CGTGGTCGGGCCGGTCGGCCCGACCACGACCAACAGCACTTCTATCACCAAGCTCCGACGGTAAACCAGAGGCTGCTACTGCAGTTGTTGTAACTCCTGATGATGGGCATGAGGATGCCCGAAACATGTTGAGCTGTATTTAAATGACAAGTGGTAAACTTGAGAAGTTGCTGCATCTGGTTGGTTGATTCAGTTGAAAAATTGGAAATACACAGAATTCGGTCTATCTTACTTCCGAACATATTGTGGAGGAAATCTGGGGGGGGGGGAATTCGTGATCAGTCTAAGCTCATAAGTACGTATAAGAGTGGAGGTGAGACTATGTTACAAACAAATTGCCAACACAAGAAGACAGCTATGGTTATCGCTTTATAAACAGTTATAATGCTCTATGAAAACGAAAAGTCGGAATCTTTGCCAAATGTAGTTCTCTGGTACCACAAAATATGCTTTGGTGCGATAGACACAAAACACTTCGTATGTGGTAGATGCGAGCGATCAGGGATGTACCAGCACGAGATCGTAATAGGTACATTTTCGATGAATTTTAAAGCGTGTTTTAATTTCGTAAACAATCATATTATTAAACGTTTCACATGATGTGAATTTGACATATTCATCAAAATAGCCTATATTGAATACGTGTGCGTATTGATACTTACTGGGTAGAGTAATCGGTATAACGACTTTCTACGGGCTCGACTGTCTGTGATTGAATCTTGGTGAAGGCGAGATTTTCCCCACTCCTCCAGACCGCCCTGGGGCTCACCTAACCTCTTGTACAATGGATACCAGTTCTCTTTGCAGTGGGTAAGGAGGCCGGGGCGTGGCGACGACAACCCACCCCGTATAGCGTCGAGCTATACTTCTACTCTTCCTCTGGGCCTTGACGGTCTGTTTTATGGTGAAATTCACCCCTTCCTTTACGTTTACTAATAATTTTTCTTCCTGTATTTTGCACATTATGGTATATCTGTCTGAAATGATCGAAACTGTCCCACCTTGACATATCGGTGTCATCACTGTTCATATATCGTTTATTTATTTATTTATTTATTACCTGCTGATCCAGAACCTAGAAATACCGTAACAATATACCTGGAGTTTTTTTCGTTCATGCATATTACACAAGTAAAAAAAAATTATGGACAATGAAAATATTTGTAGGAGAAGTGTTATTAATCCACTGAGTGACATCTGGTTTTGCCTATACGTATCCCACATCCAGATCAACTCTTTGCCATTTTAAGCCCTAGAATGAGACTAGATGAGTAAAATCTGTAATGGAGAGTTCACCTGTTATAAATAATGCAATTAATTGTACGAAAAACAGAACCGTAAACTAGAAATATCTGTGACGGTATTACTGAAGATTCAGTTCTGGAATGTGACACTGTGTCGTTGTGTGTGTATTTCCCACATTTCGAAGGCACTACGAACGTTCAAAACGTGGGGAACTACACACCCAACACCACAGCGTAACATCCCAGAAGAATGTAATCTTCATGATAAAATTCTGATACAAATATCAACGTAGAAAATATAAATTTGTCGCCATCCACGCCATGAGACATATAGAAGGAATATGGATGTAACTCTATTTATATCAAATCTCGGCACTAAATGGAGGTAAGAAGTGAACTTTACGCCTCTGCCGGTTTACTTCCGGAAAAGAACCGGAGTACGTAGACCACTGATTAGGAGGCCGGGTAGTTCCCTGTGGCGGTCTGGATATTTTTGACTTCAGACCATTGGTAACAAGAACTTTACGATCCTGTAACCCTTGTTTTTAACTTCGTGTGCGCTCACATGTGCATGGAACGCGCTTAACAGTTTTTCATTTTTTAAATCAAAATGTTTTAGACTCCTATCAATTAAGATCTACCACCATATCATATATATTGTTCCGATAATTCGATTCGGGATAGTGTAGTCCTTGTAGTAACTGAAATGTGGGCAGGATAAACATATTTCGTTCCGATTGGCAGCAGAGGCAAGAGATTTTTACCTTCTTCGAGACGAATCAGTTCGGCTGTGGGGCCCACCCAGCCTTCTATTCAATGGGTACGTGAGGGATTTTCGCCAGAACTAAAGCGTCCAGGGCTAACCACTTAGTCTCTTTGGTGCTAAGGTTAAGAATGGGTGCTGGAACTACCTCGTATACGTTTACTTCCCCATATCTTTCGCCTTCCTGACATGTTTGCGTTTACCTTGATGAACATAATTTACCTGCGTAATTTAATCGGTCTCTCCTTACACCCACAACGTGTATGAGGATGGAGCGGCACGGAAAGTGGCATAAACAAACGTAAATATTTATTGTTTATGGCAGACTGTCATCAAATCTATACCTGAGGAGCAGAAGGGTGTAAGTCCAATTTTATCATATTTGAGATAATAGACCTACAGCTTTGTCTTAGAATTTCAAGCTCTTTCAGATGCAGATGGCTGTAAGTCCAAATACTCTCCCAGTGTAACTGGACCAAGAATTAAACAGCAGTAAGCCTTATATTGATCTAAGAAAATCTGTATTATTGCAAAAATTAAATTGAACTTACACCCTTCTGCTTCTCAGGTCCGGAAAAGGAGTCCCCCAAGATACGAGATGAGGAACCTTACGAGTCACTGTGTAACTCAAAGAGAAATTGCTACCAATATATTTAGTCCACCAGTTTGTTGTTCCAAGTTTCAAATATAAAAATATTATTATGCTTTAACAAATTGCTAAATTAGGTTAATAACGGTCTATTAACAATTACGTGGTGTTAATTGTCTTTTTTAATTTTATGTGGTATTTTCTGTTCAAAATCTCGGGCCACGTCGATTAGGAAACACTCATGAATTATAATCAATGAAAGGGACTGTTGCGTTATTACAGTTCGACGGTTTTCATTTAAAACACAATAATGTAATTAATTTCTTTCATGGCATTTCAGTGGAAAGGAGGGTGCACATTGCGTTCAAACCGATAAAATCCGGATACGCTGCGTTACCTAATCAGGTGTTGAAAGGGATAAATTTCAAGTAATAAATGCTATATCCACTTATTGTCGTGCACTCTTTATTGTACAGACAAATAACTGTTCCATATTTTCCATATTAACCATGCTCGTCTTTAATCATGATTAGCCAGCGGGGCATCGACCGCCTTGGCGCGTCGCTAGCTTGCCAGGGAGTGGTAGTTGGGTAGCCAGCAGCACCAATGTACTGCTCGGCCGTCCGTTGTATGGTTGGTGATTCGCCGACCATTGGTGTACAATTTGCCGACCAATCATTGGGAAAGTGCTGTCGAAAATATCCAATGTAAGTCCACAAATTATCTAAGAACTTCTGTGATCATGTATTCGCCTGCGGGCCGGCAAAATTTGATTGTTTTCATAAGAAATCAATGTGAAAAGTCTAGATTCATATTCACTCCATGGAAAACAGCAAGGAAGCCATGTTTGTTTATAAGGATGCTGCTTTCCATTTAGTTCACAGTTTCGAAGCATATCATGTTTTAAGGCCTCGTTGTAAAAGGACAGTTATGAGAACTGTGTTTGGTGTAGTTACGTGGCATTAAAAGTGCACTACATTGTGTGATGTATGCAGGGTAGTCACATAGAAGCAGTCCTTTGTGTTCGCGATTGCAGGAACCTTACCAAAAAGTTTCTATAAAAGTAATAACACGAGTAGCCTTAATGCAAGTGAGATAGTACCTAGTAGCTACCAAGTATAAGTACTGAAACCATTGCATGTAACAGTTTTTTGTTTTTATGTTAAGTATTGGTTCCATCAGAGATGTGAATTTATTATTAGCGTTATTATTATTATTATTGTTATCATCGTCGTAGCTAATGGAGGGGTAGGAGGGAGAACGAAATCTTGTTACGTTTTGTATTGGTGGTGGGTTTTGGTATACTATACCAGTCAAAAAGCTACTAATTGTTAGTGGTGCCGTTTTAAGTCGAGAAGTGAGGTTAAATCCGAATTCTGGTATGTGCCACGTCATAACCTAAATTATGTTTTGCTATTCTGCTGCGTTTTTAAGAAGTGAGGTTAGAAAACAGCACGTGTATAATATTTTTGTAGAGGTAAAAGAGTATATCTTAGTCGAAACACAACTTATATTTTCTTTCAGAGGTGCCAGTGCCTCTGAAAGAGATAAGTTTTGTTTCTGTTGATGGCTTACCTTTTTTCCCCTTATTGAGTTGTAACACAATGGGATGTGTTCTATTAAGTTAACATTTTTGTAACACTGCTTGAATTCAGAACTTCTGAAGTATGTTGGTGGCAGTGATTGTGTATCCTTTTATTGCCATAATCTGTAATAATAGCCCCAAGCTTTTGAACACTTGCATCTGCACGAGTTTGAAACTTAAAGGAACCAAAGTACTTTTGAAGGTTTTGTTGATAATCCAGACATTTCATGAAATTTTTCTAGTAAAGTTTTAATGTAAGTTTATTGATGTTGAACCATTTGTTTAAGCTGTTGGAGATATAATTCAGTAATTCAGGTAGTTTTCAAAGTGATCAATTCCTGAATATGAAATAATAACACTAGTATCTTCTGCAAATAGAATACATTTGGATTTGGAGCTGCTGCTATAGGTAATCATTACATTCAAATGGTAATTTAAATAAGTGGATTGATAGTTTGCTGAAACTTCTGTCAGACATTCTCCAGTCTGCATGTGAATCAGTGTCTCCTTCACATCTGAGAGGCCATGCTGAAGGCATCAGTTCCTTTTCTGGTTTTTGTTGCCAGCTGGATGATTCTTAGGTTACAGGCAATGTTGAATTATTTACAGAAGTTAGGTGTGGTAGAAGTGACTTGAAGTAAGTGATGGAAATAGGATGTCAGGTGCCAGGATTACACATATACCACATGAATTTGCCAAGTGACTGAAGCTTATGCCTAGTCAGGTCACAAGACAAGGTGTAGCAGCCATTAATATTATAGCAAATAAGGTGCAGAACGGAGAAGAACCGAATTGTTGTTAGTTTACTTTAATTAATGTGTGGTTATTCAGTTGTAGAAACAAAAGTTAATAATCATGTCTATAAGTCTTATTACAACTTTAAGGCATCACAAAATAGATCAGTTCTGCTGAATTCCAGTTCCTAAAAAGTTTTGTCATTAATTTACTGTTGCCTCTAATATCACAGGCACTGTTCCAGAATTATGGGATATTTATGTTAAAATACTATTGGAAATTTTGTATATACATAATTACTGTCTTTCAGCTCCCAGCTATCATTCCACCATACGTTTAATGAGACAAATTACTACTTTATTTCAATTGACAGACAGTGTAAATATAACAGGTACATTGCAGTATAGAATGAATTTCTTGTCCTTTTTCTTGTGTTGAGAGTTAGATGATTAGACATCATTATTACACACATTCCATGGATCCTGATCACTAGGATGTGGACCAGATCAGGGACAAGTAAATGCAATATACTTACAGAACAGAGTGTAGATAGGCCTATATTTTGACAACTTAGTAATAATAAGTGAAAAGCACAAACTATAAAGCTCCCCATTGTACAAGTTTCTGCATATGCAAGCACTTTTCCCTTCAAACACTGTCATAGTCTTTCCTTCCAGTAGTAGTACAAATTTCACATCCAGATTTTGTATCAGTAATGCAGACAGCTTTCTCCTCCACTCAAATTTCAGCAGTGTGCGCAGTTATGTCACTCCAGTTAAAGTAATAACTAAACCTTCACTTTCACTTTTTTGACAAACACTGAGAATATAGGGTACTGTTTTTAAAAGTGTTTGAGTTGTTTTAAGCTATAAATGGATATGTTGAAATGTGCCATTGCAGTAAATATTTTAATGCCTTTATTTTATATCTGGCATTTTGGCCTTGCAGACATTGATGTACCAGATACAATGCAGCAATCTAACAGAAATATCAACAACACCAAATGTATGTGAATGAGTGCAGTATATTTAGACATTGAATATAACAAAATGTAAGCATTGAAATGTGTATATGCCTTGAATAAGTGACAGAAGTGTATAAAAGGCAGTTTGGTTGATGTAATAAATTTATTGACCCTTCACCACTCTTTCATTTTCTTCTCCTTCTTGGATTTATGTTTATTTTGAGCACTTGGAGGTAGTATGTCTTAAAAAGTTGTTGGTAGCCATCTGCCACTAAAATTTTCCTGTCAGATCTTACATGTGGTTGTTCCTTGTATCCCTTAGCAGTCATATCATATCATTTATTCTCATTCTGTAGATCCTTACAGGATTACAAAATTCATATGGATATGTAAATAGTCAATACTGTACATAAAAGTAACAAAAAATATTTGCTTAGGAAGTCAAGAAGTGAAGTCAGTTTACAAATGTACAGCAATTTTAGTAACTAGGCCTAGTATGATATTTGAGGATTTAACATAATATAAACTATTTTAATATAACAAATTATAACATAAAAACACCAATTAAAAGGATACACTACTTGCTGGACAAATATATAATTTATGACACCACTGGAAAACAGATAAAGACTGGTGCATACATGCAGTTATGCTATATACAAAACAAGGTCTAAAATACGGATACAAAACCTGAATACGTAGGTAAAGAATAAAATAAATGTATATCTATTTTATGTGCCAAACTTTCAAATACCAATTTAGATCATATGTAAATGAATTTTTTTTTGTAGTTCAAAATATTCATCTAAAGAATGAAAGGAATTTTTAGATAAAATTTTCTGTAAAATCAACTTAAGTATCTTGGGATTATCATACTCCTTTTAATATAAGAAGGAAGCATGTTAAACACCTAACTAGTACACTCTCTTCTGGTATTTAGTGAAATTCAGGGAAGGTTGGTGAAAATTAGCATGTTGCCTAGTGTCAATGTGATTTATCACAGAATTGATCATAAATTGATTCCTATTTTTTATCATCAACAAAAGAAGAGAAAGAATGTACTGCGAGGGGAGTGGTAAGTTTTCTAAATTAAAAAACAGTTTTCTACAAGAGTCACTACTTCTACAACCCATCATAATTCTTAATAATCTTCTTGTGCAACTGGAAAAATCTTTATACTGTCTGAGGAGTGCCCCCAGAACAATAAGCTGTAGGTCATTACAGAGTGGAAGTAGGAATAGTAAATCATTTTCAGAGTATTTAGTGCTACTAGTGGTTTGACTGACCACATTGTATAACAAGCTGAGCTTTGTTTAGACTTTATATATTCAATGTGTGTTTTCCAGGAAAAAGTATTATTAATGAATAGCCCAAGAGATTTGTTTCAATAGCTGTATGAATTTGTTTATCTTCATATGTAATTTGTATGTCAGAAGTATGTCCTTTCATCAATACACTGAATGAAATACGTTTTGTCAAAAGTCAAGGAAAGCAAATTAGCTTTGAACTAATTTATTTGGCCAAAAACTGTGTTAAGATCATTTTGAAATTGAATATTGTTTGGGTTTGTAATTAATATACAGTTATTATCATATGTGTAATTCCTTTGTTAACAGTGCGTGTAATCAGAACTGAGCCTGGACGTGCACTGTGGGTTCTGGCTTCAAGCCGATTGCCATGGAGCAGCAGTTGGCTGGTGATGGGCAGGTGACAGTGATGCAGGCTGTCCCAGCTGGGGCAGGTGGACAGCAGGTTCAGGTAATATCTTTATCAAAGTCTGTGTTCCTAAGTAGACTTTATTAGTTAAGAATACATAATGTTACTATATCTAATACATATGGTGCTGCACCCACCAACACCAGGTTTCTTGCAGTGTTCAGCCTAATAAACTTTATTAACTAGAAAACTTCTGCTGTGTGACCTACTCTGATTTTTAGTGTTTACAGCCATTGTGATATACCCTCTTGTCCTCCTAATTTTCTCATGTGGTGCTCCTACTTTTATCCAACCTTATTTAAAAATATGCATAAATTTGATATGTTCCACATTCTGTGCATTTATTGGATGCATACAATCCATTAACCCTTATCCTGCTAACGTGGAAAATAAGGTGAGCTCCTAATAATGCCAGTAAATGGCAGATGGGATTTAATTCGATGTGTAAAGGGTTAAAGACCAACTAATGCACTTTAATTTTATTGATGTACTTTCTCTGTGTTGTGGTCACCAACACGTTTCGGCCATTCATGTGGCCATCTTCAGGGTGATTTCTTTGAGAACAAGAATACAGTTGGGATTAAAGTGTGTCTGAAACTCTCCACAGTATTTAAAACCATATAATTTCTGGTTAAAATTCACTGTTGAATAATAAAATAAAATATGGATGATTATAAAAATGACAGATGTTAAAGTTATTTGGAGTGTGTGTGGAGTGATGTGTATAGCAGATACATATGGTGAATTATAATCCACCCCACAGTTTTCTTAAGTGCAGTTTCTTTATCTGTAACCACTTCTTTTCCATAAATTTGTGTTCCAAAGTGTCATTGTACCTGTGGGTCAGAAACCTTCACAATGACCATGGAAGAATCTGACACGCTCAGAATATTTGAAAGGTTGATAGTAAGAAAGATATGTGGACCCAGAAAAATGGATAATGCTGGATAAAAAGAATGGAAAACATGTAGGACATATTGAAAGGGGAAGATAATTTAAAATTTGTACTGTCTCTCGAAGATGGTACGGTCATGTCAAAAGAATGCAAAACCAAAGATTGCCATAACAAACTGCAACAGCTACTGTGGACAGAACAAGGAAAAGAGGATGCAAAAGATGGAGAGTTGAGTTCAGGAGGACTTAAATGTAATGGGAATAAGAAACAGGCAGGCAATAGCCAGAGGCTGTCAGGAATGGAGGACACCTGTTTTGGAAGCCAAGGTCCACAATGGACAGTAGTGCTTGGGGTGGAGGAGGGTGAAGAAGAAGAAGAAATATAATTGTAATAGTATTTTCTTTCTTCCCTTTCAGCATTCAGTCACATCTTCTAGGATTTTTATGAACAGACCTCTTACTTTCCACATTTATTGCTATTACATTTTTTAAACAAATGATTTTAATACTGATGTAAGTTACTGAGTCTTCATGTTTGTACACGTATTTAGTAAGTCAGGATAGTTTAATGGATGTCATTGTTGGTGAGCTGGGATCATTCCTAACAGGAGCTTGCATTTTACCACCTTGCTCTGACCAGCTCTGGGAGTCCACTGAATGTCATATCTAAAGTGTTGTAGGATCTGAATTAGCAGGAGCATGCAGCTGGGACTGGCCTCCATGTACAGTTCATTGACCAGAGTTTTTGTGCACCTACATGATATGCTGGTTTATGGGTGCCTTTACTCTTTGTCGTGTGATAAGTTTTAATTTCTTCAGGAATTCCCTAAATACAAATATTTGTATGCGTAAACATCTTACTGTGATACTTGTAACAGAGGTATTGTGCAGGCTGTCAATCACAACACTGCTAGTAGGTTTTTGTTATGTTTTTCAAACATACAGCATATTTTGGCCACAAGGTGCCCTCATCCGGTATCAATAATAAAAGTAGAGAAAGTTACTGATTCATAAACATCAAACATGTATTATGAATGAAATCTCATTCTTTTATGTATAAAGGTTGGGTATCTTATAAACTCATGAATTCTCAGTGTATTTAGGCTGCAGCGTCTGCAGCTTTAGAAATACATAAAAATTAATTATATCAAGCTTGAAAATTCAAAATTAAAATTTTATAAAAATTGTAGAACAGTACTCCTACTGCAGATGTTGTTAGATCTGTATAATTATTTTAATCCTTCATGGATAGACATAAACACTATCCTAATTTTTTCTGGTTAAGCAAGGTGGAGTCTAGGTTGTATAGTAATAGGGTGTTATGAATGATGGTGTATACAATGTGTAGTATAGTCCTTGTTGTAAGAAGGGTTATGCAGTGACATCCTACTTGATGCTGTCTGGTAGTTGACTTTACTGTACTGAGGACAGCCGTCTCATTCCTACCCACTCTTCTGTTCTTGTCCAGATTGTCTCTTACATGTCAAACAGCCCACAGACCCTCTTGCTAGCAAGAGTTGTCATGTGGGTATTGCTACCAATATTTGTGTGAATAGAATGACTAGGTGGCTTGAGGGGAACATAGGAAATTTTGCTAGAGGGGGAAGTGTAACAGCTTGAGAGACCTGATCCATGGCCTGGTTCTGCAGCCTCAGTGTAGTTGGAGCCTGTCATAAAATAGAAAGATACAGGGTCTTCCTGAGAGGATGTATTAGTGACATAAACTGTCACATGTCCCTGTATTTTTCTGCAGTCATCTGTGGTAAATGTTGGAATATAATTCAGAATTTATTTGGAACATGGGCTGTTATTCTCAGATTTTGTTACTTTTCTGACTACTGGGTAAGTTGCTGTACCAATTTTCTATTGTTCATTCCCTGCATTATCAGTAACTAATTCACAACACAAAAGCAACAAAATGCCTGGACTTGTTTCTTAGATATTTATATTACAGTGTCATGCTGAGAATTCTTACATGTTTCAATCTGCATGGGACCATCATCGGGGAATCAAACTGAAGTAACCAAATTAGTCACTTTTGTATTGATATTGATATATTTGTTAACTACAATTGGGTTGACACCCAGTGGCAGTAGCCCAGTATGCATTTACACACAAACAGTACATAGGACAACGCAATTAACAACTTTGGACGCAATTAATAACTTTGTACATGGCTGGTGTGGTGTAAAGGAGTCAAATAGTTAAAATGTAGACATTTCTTTGTCGAGTAGTTGTATGAATGTGATGGATCTTGACGTTTACAGTATCTTGGAAGCAACCTACATACTTAATGAAAGTCAGCACAGTACTGTGCTATCTAAGGAACAAATTTGTGCATTTTGTTGGTTTAGTGTCATCAATTAATTCTTGTACCAGTCATCTTAAATCTTGGCCAGTTTAGTGGCTATTCTGACAGGTGTTCATGGTTTTTCTTAGTCTCTGCAAGGAAATGCAAGGCTGTTGTTATTCAGTAAAGCTGTTGTTCTCAATAAACACAGCCTTCTTCTTTAAAATTCTTACATATCATGATTTATTGCCAGCTTTCCATCACATTAGAAGCTGTAGCCATCTCTGCTATGGAATTAGTGTCATTATACGCTCTGAACTTCTGTGAACATACACATACTCTCAAAAATATGTATAAATGCTGTATTGACCACTGTATCAAGAAGTAAAGTGACATATATCAATCCATCATTATGGCACATTCCTTACTGTCTCAAATGCTCAAAATGTCTGCCACCATCAGTGTATTGTTGATAATGATGTGTAACAGATCAGAATACTTTTTGCAGTCTTTTAAGTGGATTGGCAGCAAATACAGTTTTGTGTCTCATGTACTGCAGTGTTCTTCAGAGCACCCCACAATTAGTACTAGAAGAGGTGCCATGTCCATCTGGCAGAAAAGTGACCATTCAGAAAATTTCTCACATCGTTGTGGTAATGTAGTGATGTACCATTGTTACACTAGCATTCTGTCTCCAAAAAACAAAATGATGGAAGGTACAGTGTTGCCCTGCAGCATGGATTTGTAGGCAGCACCTGTGACATTTGCTTTCAAGAAAAAAAAAAAACTCATGTGAGTTCTATGGAAGACTGAATGCACCACACTGACACTTACTCTTAGAGTAACTGCTCATTCTTCTGTTATGTCTGGATTTTCAGTGACCCAGTACAGACATTTCAGAGCACCATTAAGTTCAAGAGTGGCTAAATCAGACAAATCAGTGAAATCAGGAAAATACTTATTTTTTCTTTCTTCAATACACGTGTGCAAAAATCACTCTGTTGGTTGTGGTGTTCCAAGTTCATTTTTCTAATGCATCTGTACCTCAGCCCCATTCTGTACACTCCATTAGCATGCAATGATCCACTACTGTTTCTGAAATGGTAATTGCAGTGATGCCAATTTCTTTAGATTTTATACTGCATTGTGGCGGAGTGTACGAGTAGGAAGTGCAACGCTGATTTATCATCGAGCATCATTCTACTTTGTCACTACTCAGTACTATCACTCTGTCTCTATTCCTGTTTTCATTATTGGTATGTAAGTCTTGTCAACTTTTTCTTTGGGACACAGTGTACTTACCTCATCCTTTGTCTTTCAGGTGTTACAAGTGAATCAAGCTGGACAGATGATCCACAATGGCGGACAACAAATAATGGTTCATGCAGTTCCGCAGGGTGCACAAACCATACAAGTTGCAACACAGAGTGGTCAAGCTCTTCAACAAATTCAGGTTGTGCCTGTCTCAAGTTTGCAGGTTAGTGGACTCCTCTGAAATTAATGTATCTTATTTTGTTCACTGTAGTGCCTCTTTCAATTTGACAGTCACAGTTGTTACATAGTCTGGTTCTAATAAATATGAAAATATAAGAATTTTAATTTTATAATTTTGACTGTTATTCCTTCTTTGAAGCCTTAACTGCTGTATATTGTGATACTGACAAGCAACATGAATGAACAAATGAATGAATGAGTGTATGAATGAATGAATAAACAGTGGGTTGAGCCTTCATTGGTCCTGATGCACCTAAGCCTTATTTTAACAGGCCTTTTTTGCCCCCTTAAACTAGGTTCTGATTTATGGGAGCCCTGTCCCTTTAAAGAAGTTCCAGATAGCTTCCAGCATCAGATTTCTAACATCACTGGGGTTAAAAAAAGAGGGATGGTTGGGGGAGGAACCCAGTTAGGTTTGTCTAAGTGTGGCCAGAGCTTCACATGTACATAAAACATGAGCTGAGGTTTCTTCCTGTACTCTGCTCTTCCTACACAAAGAGCTTTCTGTCAGTCCCATTGTGTAGAGATGTCTGTGCAGGGTGTTATGCCCAGTTAAAAGGCCTGTAATTACCCTGGATTGCATTCCATTAAAGGACAGCGACCTAATCTTAGCAGTGAGGTTAAGGCCCAAGATCAATTTCCAAGCCTGCCTCTGAGTGCTGGTAAGACCTCGCCACAGAGTCCTGTGCTGATTAAAATAACCAACCCTTGAACCTCTGCCTAATGTTCTGCCTCAACACCCCCAGGGTTGGCTCTGGTCCAACAACTTGTGAGCAGAACCTTTCCTTGTGAGCTTATTGGCATTTCCATTTCCACTTCCACCAGAATGTCCATGGAACTAAATGAGGCTCACAGAGTGGTGAGCGGAAAGATCATTCAATGCCTTTGGCATTGTCTTGCCAATGGGGATGTAATTTTAACAGCCTGAAGAACTTTCAAAACTGCTTGACTAACAGAGCAAATACTAATTTATTTCTCTTATGTAGTAATCTGTTGAATGTCACAGACTCAGGCCAAGATAGCATATGTCTTCACAGCCTGGAACACTATTGTGTATCTACCAATGGAGATGCTGAGTCTCCTTCTAAACGATTGCCCAAAGACTCCAGCCCCAGTTGCCTTCTGCTTCCTGGACTCATCTGTATTCCAGATGGGCCCCTGAACTGCAGGAGGAGCCTTGGGTCCTTTGGTCCACTCCTCTCTTGTTGACATTGTAACCCTGTGCTTAGGTTCAAAATTGCATGCTGGCCTCATTTTCACGTACTAAGTGTGGCATTCGACCTTTGAAGCTGCATCGGTGCAACTCTTTGTCTTTGATTGGGATGGAGGTAAGACCAGCACCCCAGACGCAGACTGTAGAGTCAGTGCGTACCTGACTTTGCCTTGCCTTGAACCACCAAGTCAAGTGGAGGAAGGCAAGTGACTGCTTCCATAGCACTTGCTGGTGTAATGTGCATAGTCCCTGTTATCCTCAAACAAGGAAGTCTTTGGATTTTACATAGCCAAGAATGGCACTGGCTGTCTGGCATCCAGACCTTCAGACTAGAGATACAAAGGTGATGGATGGCCAAATGATAGATGTAGAGCCAATGAACCACTTTTGACTTTAGGCCCTTTGTCGCACCAAAGAACCTCCTACAGACCCACAGCAAATTGTGGGCATTCTTCACCTTGATTTCCACATGCCCCCTCCACATCAGTTGAGAATCGAGAATCACCCTGAGATACTTGGCTGACATAAAGCAGTGCAGGGTAACTCCAAAAAGTAGGGGGTTCAAAGAAGTATGGTGTTTTTTTTTTTTTTCCTCATAAATGTGAAATGGTCAGTCTGGTCAGGATTAACCTACAGGCCAGCCTCATCACACCATACTTCTACAGTGTGAAACACCCTCTGTATCAGCTCCGACACCGTGTTCGGGAGTTTCACCACTGCCAATAGATAAACATCATCAGCATAACCCTGAGTATTTACACCACTTTCATTGAGCCTTGATATCAGATCATTGATGAGGCACCAGAGGGATGGTGGTAACATGCCTTCCTATGGGCAATCCCTGGACACTGCAACCTTTCAGGTGAATCACTGATAGCTGCTGTGGCCAAATGACCTTCTAGGGTAGCTCTAATCCATTGGACAATAGTGGAGCTGACCCCATATGTGACCAGAGCAGTTTTTATGACATCAAGAGAGGTGAAATTGAATGATTCTTTTGTATCCAGAAAAACACTCAGAGCTGATTGGTGCTGGTCAAGTGCGTTGTCAACTCGAAACACAAGCTGATGAGCTGTTTCCACAGATTTATCAGCCTTGTAAGCATGCCAGTTGTGGTGCAATGGCCTGATAGCCAAAGTCCCATCTCTTAAACATCTATCTGTCAGTCTTTCCACAGTCTTAAGAAAGAACATTTTAAGACAGATAGGTCTAAAGTCCCTAGGTCTGGTACAGGAACTCCTTCCAGGCTTAGGTATAAACATTACCTCAACTGGGCGCCACGTGGCAGGACCATAGCCCATAGTCAGACAGGCATGAAAAATCCTGACCAGGTAAGGAACAATTATCTCCCGTCCTTGTTGCAACAGGGCGAGGAATATACTGCCCATTCCTGGACTTGTATGTGGGGCAAACAAATTGATCACCTATTCCACTCTCCTATAAGTGACAACCTCTGCCACCACCAGCCAATTACATCACTTAGTGTAACGAACAGCAGCACAAACCACCATGCCCTCAGTAATTACCAGGTCAGGAAATGAATTGTATGATATATTTTTTATTGCTGGAACTATAATTGTATGTGTCATGCTCACTTCATATCAACAACACATAAATGGCAAGGATCTTATTTTTATATAATATTATGCATGGAAAGAAGAGAAATGTAGAAGTTCAAAAATGTTAAAGGTCAGTAAAATTTAATTTGATCAATAACACCCCATTGTGTTAGTTAATCATTAGCAATCTAATCCACACAATCTTGAGTTTATTCATCCCCGCTGTGCTATAGAAAATTTATGTAAGGAAAGGTTGTACAGGCACAGGTGTTGGAGTGGAAGGGTTTGTTAGTCTTTCACAAGTTTTATTTCGACAACATGTTTCGACCTATGAGGTCATCTTCAGGTCATACATTTTCAGGAAGGCTGTTAGTCTGTAATGTTCTTATGTTGTATACTATTTAGAAATAATGACTAAATTAAGCTAAGAACTCGACGAGATCTCGTGAGGTTTATATAG
>Ga0268261_10001661_pt1 | contig 15507 bp, 13 predicted proteins | sample TergutNc150P1_FD_190353 | JGI IMG/M metagenome (GOLD analysis project Ga0268261, IMG submission 190353) | Nasutitermes corniger P1 segment gut microbial community from laboratory colony in Florida, USA - Nc150 P1 (SPAdes) (version 2) | ecosystem: Host-associated > Arthropoda: Insects >... | reverse complement strand
AGAAATATATGCAGCTATCGTCCTTATCTGAAGAGCATGCTGACCCACCAGGAGACAATGCCTTCTGTCTACAGCCTGTGCTCCTTGCTATGTCCACATGTAGCGATTATGAGGTCAAATGAATGTGACTTGTTAATATATATATATATATATATATATATATATATATATATACACACACACACACATATATACTGACCTGATAAAAGTTAAATATTCCATTAAAGCTACATAACTCCATGAAAGGACCCTTTCTTCAATAACTACGAGACCCTCGGCTAGTCAAAAATTTCCTGCATTTTATGGAACCCACAGGTTCATTACCGTGTTCACAACAACCTGCCATCTGTCCCAATCCTCAGCCATATGAATCCAGTCGACATCCTCCCACCCTATTTCCTCACAATCCATATTAATATTATCCTCCCATCCATGCCTAAAAATATCAAGTGGTCCCCTTGCTCCAGGCTTTACAACCAACAACCTGTATGGAAGTACCTTGCATACCATGCACGCCACCATTCATCCATTTCATCATCCTTGATACGATCACCTGAATACATCTGGTGAGGAGTACAAATCATAACACACCTCAATAAACAGTTTTCTCCAGTCTCCGGTTATTTCCTCCCCCACAGATGCAAATATATACATATGTACCATGTTCGCATATACTATCAGCCAAAAATCATTCCTTAACATGAGACACCAAGTTACATACACATATATCTCAATCCTCATATTCTACAAAGCAAATCAGAAGACGGAATAATATGAATCAAACCATAGCACACAATGACCAAATACAACCAACACATAATTTTTCATTTCCATGATTTTGATTTGTTACTGAATTCCTAAATATCTGTACTCTGTCACATTTCCAAAAGAATCTTTATGCTGGTAATTTGTCCTACACACTGTTGACAAGCTTCTTTTTTAAAGTAACTGTCTTCAAAGAGCCCATTTTTAAAATGCCCTTACCATTACAAGTGAGTTAATTTTATAAATAATTAACGGCTGGATAATACACTCTGATATTTAAAAAAAAATCACCAAACTGACATTAAAATTCGCACTGCGATGTGAAACTAAATCTTACCGAAACTTTTTACCAAGCAAAACTCGCATTTTAACTGATGTACAACACTTCTGCACACCTGACGTTTACAGGAAAGTTTACTACAAACACATGCTGTTTCGAAGGAAAGCAACACATTTACGAACTCTCACAATGCGTTGGGGTTCTGAAGAAAAATAACGAAATTCGTCGCACTTTCTAATATGTATTTTCATCATACACGCTTAATCATATGCAGGAAACAAATATCTCAAGTAAGATATTTGAAATGGACAGTAATACCGCCCGCGTTTAAAACCACGAAGCACTGGACAGTACACCCTGCTCCCAAAGTACGGGTATTGACTACAGTACTCAAATTCAAACACAAGAAATGAGTATTTCATTCCTAACCTCTTCTTCAACACATTTGTTTCGAACATCAATCAAATATTAGAATAGCATCTTTCACTCTACTGTCCAATCAGAAGAAAGCCAAGACATAAACCATACCCGCTGAGATATACACAATGTCCCTTCCTGTCGAAACCCATCTTGAACGTGCAGGCTATTACACAAAAGAAACACTATACCGGCCCTAGTCAGAACACAGACACACTAACAGTAACACTTCCGATAGTACTTACATGACACGAAGATCATAATTCGCACACACAGCGTCCTTAGCTAAAACTCTTGATACAACCCCCTATACAACAAAACTGCATCTTTTTATCCCAGAGATGGCGGTATCTTGACCACGATTCCTACCAACTACATATATAAACGAAGCTCAAACGTGCTACGATGGTGTTCAGTATACTTTATGTTTGTAGGATAGAAATACAGTATGAAACCTCATTGCACAAGTTTTGAAATATCTTGTATGTAAGTTGGGCAGTGTATGGTTAGTTTAGGCGGACCGTCTTTTTCACAACATTGATTTTCTTGAACGTGAAAGTGTGGTAATTTTGGCTGCAGTGAATAGATCCAAGATAGTGCATGGAGAAAGAAGGTTTGGAAGCGTTGTAACAACAATGAAAATTCTACCTTTCTCCACTATTTAATAATGGACTCTTCCTTGGCTTAAAGCGTAGTTAATTGATGCTCTAACTGGCATTTCAAATAGTATAACGAAGATAAGCTAGTTGGGTTTTGTAGCATTTCAGTCACATTAATGTGCACATTTCTGCAACGAGGTTGTTGCTGTAAGTGTATGCATTTGGATAATTTAATGAGGTGTAAGGGTGTCAAGTGTCCCGTACATTCAGATAAGCCCCTATGTCTTTCTTTTTTTGCGCCACAGCCGCGGGATGGTCTTTCGAAGTGTCATTTTAACGCCTATGAGAAAACACACTTTGACACTTATGTATACGTACCGTATATGAATGAGAGTTTTATCCCTAAAGTGTTTGAGATCTTTAACCAAAGATGTAATTTTATGTAATAATTACTTTATTTCATTCAAATTTGTAATAACTTAATTGCACCAGTTTTCCTTGTTGTGTAAAATCATTCCTGAAGAGGATAAAACTCGATTACATGCAACATCTCTTTGCGAATGTTTGTTCTAATATTACTTTAAACGGTTATTGTTTGGATTTTACAAGTTGTTTAATGTCGGTAACGATATTGCCTGCTGCAAGATGGCCGCTACAGCATCATCAGAAATTTCTCTATGGAGAACACTAGCATTTGTGCGACATCTAGCGGAAGTACATATAAATGAATTAATTACAAAACAACTTCGATCGTCGACACATTAATGTTAACAGTCAACGTTAGAGTTGTGTGTGTAACTGTCAGGTCAGCTGGTTGGCGGATTACGAGTATGTGCGGATCGTATATGTGTGTTCAACGTCAGTGAACAGTGATTTGACATTATTGTGACTGTGTATTTGAATCATTTGAAAATGTTTTCGGGACTTACAAATCAAGTGAGTTCCTGGATGGGTGGTACTGGTAAAAAAGAAGATCTATCGAAGCCTGAGGACGAGAAAATTTCTTCACCTATTGCAGAAGCTGATAGTGGCAACAACATAGAAGGCGAAAAGAAAGATGCAAGGTAACCAGTTTCCCAATTTTATGCAAGTTTATGAATATGTATTTCGATAGAAAATCATAAACGTTAATACAATATGGTAATAGCGCTGCGCAACTGTGAAGTTCACGGACTCACAGTTAAAGTTTTATAGCCCACGAGGTGTAGCTGAAATGGTTAAGCCCCATCGATAATAAAACATACCGAATCACTTTTTAAGGACTGTTTATGCGATAAGTGTGTATTGCCGTTGTTACGATATTGGTAGTAATATTTATCGTGTAAGAGTGGTATAGATGATATTGGCGAAAAGTGGTTTAATGGTTTGCAGGTGAGTTTGTATATTATAAACAGATATTGACCGTGTGAAGGAAATATTAGCAATACTAATTGTCGCTTTTTTTTATCAACCACAAAGGTCAGAGCGATATCAACATGCTGGCATGCGTGAAAGGTGTTGACGGAATGCAGATTGTTTATAAACTACATTCTGCATTTAAAGTTATTGACAGGAATGTATTTATGACTGTAATGTCAATAAGAGGTACTGATCATGTAAAGGGCTTTTTGTGGTAGTGTAATAAAAACAATCTGCAGATTGTGGCTGGAGTACATGGTGCTCACTGTGTTCTTGAAAACTGTGTTTCCTGTCAGTTGTTCCATATGAATGTAAGGTTAATGTTTTTAAATAGTCCATGGCAATTTTCTTGACATTCTCGTACAATTAAGCCTGTATAAGCCTGTCATTTGACACAGAATGCTGTGTGCAGCCGATATCAAGTAACATAATAAACAATAAGCAACAAGATGTATAGTACGATAATTTATGCTAACTGTCATTGTACGGTGACAAGTGCATTCATGATGTTCGTGCTGTGAAATGTGGCAACAGTTACAGTTTAGTTTCAGTTGTAATATGTTTGTGCTTTAGAATTGTACAATGAAATTTGAAAGGTGAAAGTAAAGTTGTCGCTGTGAAAGCCATGAAGGCATATGGAGGAGTTTTAAGTTTAGCTTCTCTCAGTCTTGACCTTGGAACTAGACGAAGACCCAAAATGGTCAGCTTCACACTGCTGCTGCTTTACCCTTGGGAAAATGGACCTTTGTACCCACTGAATAGGAGGCTGGGTGGGCACTGTGTGCAAGAGAGAATTCTATCACCCCTGCTGTGAATTGAACCATGATTCCTTGGGTTACTGAAGTGGTGTGTAAGTCAATACACTGAAGTGGCAAGTGTATCAGATCAAAGAAAATTTTGAGGTGGATCAGTCCATGAAATTTCTATGAGTGTTCTTATTATACTGATATGGAGCATTTTTATTTTATTGTCTCTCCCATTATAATAACTTCTGCCATAGAAAACATGCATCTTTGAAGATATCCCATGGTAGCTGCCATAAAAGAAACACGCTATAATAGTGTCAGTTATGTAGTATGGAATATCTGTATGTGAAAGGTGTTATATCTAATCCAAAAATTTCATTTCGCTCTGTTTGTAGGGTATGTTATACAAAATGTTTCAGGAGTACACATATCCTGGGTGCCTGGTCACCCAAGCAACACCAGTTTGCACAATCACACCTAATATTTTTGGCATAACTATTACATATTTTTCCCTTGTGTAAAAAAAATGTGCATGAATTCACTGGATATAAATTATGGGTCCTCAGTACGGAACTTGCTCATGTTGCCTTTGTGCTGTGTAGAATTTTGCAATGGCTCCTAGATTTTTGGAAAATTTGAGAATCCTTGTGTTGATAAAGTAATTATATGCTTATGACATAACCCATGTCACAACTCCATAGTCCAGGTGGTCATATGTTAGGGCTTCATTCCTGAGATGTCATCCCAGGTGAATGCATATGAGATTTGTCGTTGATAAAGTAACAGCAAAGCAGGTTTCCCCTATTTCCTTCAGTGTTCACCTGCCAAACTCCATTCCATGACTGCTCCACAGTCATGTCACTGTGCTGTAGCACTGACCCGGCAGCATATTATCACAGGCAGGTTTACACACATCGAATTTGGTACATGGCTGGTCACAGATGGAGAAAGTTAAATTTGACATTGGCAAGCCTGTGCATCATCATACAATCCAAATAAATCAACCAACTAGATGAAACTGTTTCACAAGACCATGACCAACAACACTGCTACCACCAACGCTCCAACGGTGAAACCAGAGGCTGTTAATGGAGTTGTAAGCTCCTGATGATGGGCGCGGAGGCGCCCGAAACATGTTGAGCGACACATAAACCTTCAAGTAATAAACTTGTTTAACAGTTGCATCTAGTTGGTTGATTTATTTGAAGTTAAATTTGTTTGTGCTTTTGATATGCCTGCATGTGATATATGACATTCATGCATGAAGTGGTGTGTTAATAAGTACCATGAAACTGAAAGCCAAGTGTGAATTCCACTTCTTCAACTTGGCACTGTATGGAAGTGAATGGTCAACTGCATGCTTCAGCTGCTTGATATGAGGGGGAAGGTCTTTCAGTAACCCTTGAGTAGGAGGGTGGGTTGTACCTGGAGCCGGGCTGCACATTTTGGAGAAGAGAGCATATCTTGTCACTGGCAAGGATTGAACCCTGGGTTTTCCAGCACATGATCTAGACACTATACCGGCTGGGCTATCCTGGGTCTGGCCACCATTGTGTTTTATATTAATTTGAAAATGATACCAAGGAAAAGGATATATAATATAGTGCAAAAAAGTTTTATACATTCAGAGGATGCTGTGCAACGCAAAATGTACAGATGTTGTGCAAAACAAAATGTACAGATGTTGTGCAAAACAAAATGTACAGAGGATGTGCAAAACAAAATGTACAGATGTTGTGCAAAACAAAATGTACAGATGTTGTGCAAAACAAAATGTACAGAGGCTGTGCAAAACAAAATGTACAGATGCTGTGCAACACAAAATGTACAGATGTTGTGCAAAACAAAATGTACATAGGCTGTGCAAAACAAAATGTACAGATGCTGTGCAACACAAAATGTACAGATGTTGTGCAAAACAAAATGTACAGATGTTGTGCAAAACAAAATGTACAGAGGCTGTGCAAAACAAAATGTACAGATGCTGTGCAACACAAAATGTACAGATGTTGTGCAAAACAAAATGTACAGAGGTTGTGCAAAACAAAATATACAGATGTTGTGCAACACAAAATGTACAGATGTTGTGCAAAACAAAATATACAGAGGCTGTGCAAAACAAAATGTACAGATGTTGTGCAAAACAAAATGTACAGAGGCTGTGCAAAACAAAATGTACAGATGATATGCAAAACAAAATGTGCAGATGTTGTGCAACACAAAATGTACAGAGGCTGTGCAAAACAAAATGTACAGATGTTGTGCAAAACAAAATGTACAGATGTTGCGCAAAACAAAATGTACAGATGTTGCGCAAAACAAAATGTACAGATGGTGTGCAAAACAAAATGTACAGATGATGTGCAAAGCAAAATGTACAGATGTTGTGCAAAACAAAAGTACAGATGTTATGCAACATAAAATGTACAGATGTTGTGCAAAACAAAATGTACAGATGCTGCGCAAAACAAAATGTACAGATGTGCAAAACGAAATGTACAGATGTGCATAACAAAATGTACAGATGTTGTGCAAAACAAAATGTGCAGATGTTGTGCAAAACAAAATGTACAGATGTTGTGCAAAACAAAATGTACAGATGGGGTGTAACACAAAATGTACAGATGTTGTGCAAAACAAAATGTACAGATGTTATGAAAAACAAAATATACGGATGCTGTGCAACACAAAATGTACAGATGTTGCGCAAAACAAAATGTACAGATGTTGCGCAAAACAAAATGTAAGATGTTGCGCAAAACAAAATGTACAGATGTTGCGCAAAATAAAATGCACAGGTGTTACGAAAAAGAAAACGCACAGATGTTGCGCAAAACAAAACGTACAGATGTTGTGCAGAACAAAACACACAGACGTGTGTGCAACACAAAATGTACAGATGTTGTGCAACACATGTACAGATGTGCAAAACAAAATGTACAGATGCCGTGCAAAACAAAATGTACAGATGTTGTGCAAAACAAAATGTACAGATGTTGCGTAAAACAAAATGTACGGGTGTTTCGCATAACAAAACGTACAGATGTTGTGCAAAACAAAATGTACAGACGTTGTTCAAAACAAAATGTACAGATATGCAACACAAAATGTACAGATGTTGTGCAAAACAAAATGCACAGATGCTGTACAAAACAAAATGTACAGATGCTGTGCAAAACAAAATGTACAGATGTTGTGCAAAACAAAATGTACAGATTTTGTGCAAAACAAAATGTACAGATGTTGCGCAAAAACAAAATGTACAGGTGTTATGAAAAACAAAATGTACAGACGTTGTGCAACACAAAATGTATAGATGTTGTGCAACACAAAGTGTACAGATGTTGCGCAAAACAAAATGTACAGACGTTGCGCAAAACAAAATGCACAGATGTTGCGCGAAACCAAAATGTACAGATGTTGCGCAAAACAAAACCTACAGATGTTGTGCAAAACAAAACGTACAGATGGCGTGCAAAACAAAATGTACAGATGTGCAAAACAAAACGTACAGATGGTGTGCAACACAAAATGTACAGATGTTGTGCAAAACAAAACGTACAGATGTTGTGCAAAACAAAATGTACAGATGTTTTGCAAAACAAAACATACAGATTGTGTGAAACAAAACGTACAGATGTTGTGCAAAACAAAATGTACAGGTGTTGTGCAAAACAAAATGTACAGATGTTGTCCTCTCCACACCCTGGAAGTTCATATGGTTGTTGTTTCACTGTCATTCAGTGTCAGCAATTAAGCAGTGTACTATTTCCCCCCCCCCCCCCCCAAGAATTGTCTGTCCTAAGGGGTCTAAAGACATGGAAATTACTGGGCCCCATATTGCCAACTGGATTTGTGACTGTTTGCGGCACTATGGCCATACATGGGCCATCCTGTGCCCAGCAGTTTCAGTGTCTGCAGACGCTTAATGAAGCAGCTGGCAGATGAGCGATTGCTAACAGTTGCTGACACAAAGCCAGCTGTCACCTCTCGGCTAAAGACACTTGGTACAGATTTCTTCTATGCCAGGATACAATCCTGGGTGCCACAGTGGGACAGAGGCTTAAATGCCAACGGTAGCTTTGTGGAAGTATGATGTGTACCATCTGCTACCCATGTGCCATGTATGTCAGGGTCAGAATAGGGTTCTTGGCTTTATCTTGTTCATATCCGTGCACTAATATCACTATATCAAATTAGTACCAATACATGCAGTGACATATTATTAAGTCAGCACTTTATTGATACTATGTGTCACTGTAGCATGTGTCAGTCCTTAAAGGGTCATCTTCAGGGAGTATACTTGATGCATTCTGATAGCAAGGTCAACAAAATGAGTTACCAGGTGTAAAATTCAACTTATTGTTTGTAATAAATGATATGTACAGTAGGAGATGTTTTGCTGATGAAATGGGGAAGGAAGCACAGCAAGGACCGCATAATGTAATGCCTAAACCATGTCATAAATGTAGACGTGAGACATGAACACTGAGATTCCAGATAATAGTCGTTTGGAAATAGTACACATGAGGGTAGATGGAGAGAGAGAGAGAGAGAGAGAGAGAGAGAGAGAGAGAGAGAGAGAGATTACTGGAAGTGTGTCACTTATAGCTGGGAGAAGAGACTATAAGTGAAGAGGTTAGAGTTATCAAAGTAAGTGGATGTAACAAGTGTGAAGATTTGCCTGCGTGTAGCTTTCAGTGGTAAGCTCTGATTTGTGAGCTTTGAAGTTTTCACAGAAGTGTTGCTGTCTTCTGGGATGTGATGCCGTGTTATTCTGTGAAAAGTTCCTGAAATTTTGAAAGATTGTAGTGCCTTTGTCTTCGGGATCAAGCAGTACCAGAAGGCATATAGGCAAACATAAGTTGCGTGTTGTTGCTTGCTGTTTGTTCCTTGGACTCAGTAGGCATTGAAGGGCTGGTACCATCGATGTGTCCACGTGTGACTGGTTGTTCCTTTATTACAGCCCTACAAAAGGCAGTAAACTTGAAATGCTATCCAGTGTGAAAAATCAAATGTCAGGCTGGTTGAGTATGGGGGTACCGGGTCTTCGTAAGGGTGATGAGCCGCCTGCTGAGGGCCAGGAGACAGGGAAGCCCGAAGCAGAGTCACCTGCTTCAGAAAAGTCTGTGAAAGGTTCTCCTGTAGAACAGAAAGAAGACGATGATTCCAGGTAAGTGTCTTATGCGTCTTCGTTGATTACTGGACAGCAGAAGGCACTGAGTTCATGCCAACTTAATGTCTGGGGTCTTAAAAGCTTGCAGTAGGCACTGTCCCAGTGTTTGCTGGTATAGTGGTTCTGAAGTGGGAGTACTTAACAATAAGGGGGTAAGTTGGAGATATCAGATACATTGTCGAGCACATCGTGAAAGGATCTGGTATGAGTCTTGATAATTTGCTGTTGTACAGTTTGTGTGTACTAGAATAAATAAAGTGTGTTAAAAAGACGGCCTGTCTGTATCATGTAACGTTTATGTTGAACAGTAATTTGTAGTTTGAGGTAAAATTTGAGTTGTCACTGAAACGGTGCTTGGGAAGCTCTGAGACCAAACAGTGAAGTCAGCTGACAAGAGCATCAGAAACACCGTCTTCTAATTTTGGTCTGGCCATTAGACTTGTGATCAACTTACGCAATCCATTTCATTTCTTTGGCATTGTTTGTGTAGCTGACATTTTCACAGTTTGGAAGTTTAAATATAATTGTAACTTTATATGTACAGGTATTTCTGAACACACGCAACACTTTGAACATTTTTTATTCAGTTTGTCGGTGTTGCTGCACAGACTGAACTGTTGGCACAGATTTACTTAGGCCTACTGTGATATAATTTAGCTTATATAATTTTCTCTTTCACATAATGTAAATGTGTGGGGACATTATTTTTTCTGACAAATGTCACTTTTATGGCCCAACAGAATAATAGTAAACAAACAATTAAAAAAAACACGTTCGTTAGATGTTATGTTTGTCTGCGAGCCAAAGGAAAACATTTCTGTCACCTTCTCTGAATATGGCGAGTAAAAGCTGAATGTTAGCTGTGGTACATGGAACTGCAGTATGTGGACACCGGCTCACATCATGTCGGAGTAGCACTGAGTGCCGCATTGTGTGTTGTCTTGTGTAACAGTGTGAGTGAAGGGCATGTAAGTTGTGAGACGGTAGAATGTGCTTGCTGAACATTTAGTGGGAAACTGAAGGCAGTTTAAGTATGCATCACAGCATCCCTTCTTGAAGAAGCGTTGAGGACCCTGGGTAGCCGATTTTTGATGATACGTCTTTGTTTGTCTTCTGAACCCTGAAATGTGGTGATCACTTTCTGATGCTTTACATTTCTGACTGTTTTAATTAACGATACTTTCCTCTGTTCTCGTGTCTATTGTTGGGGCAGTGCAACAGGTGGTGCTGATAGTGACATTGCAGCCTCTGAGCCGGGCACCCCAGCTGAGGACAAGGAGAGCGGTCAAGCCTTTGGAGGAGGTGAGTCTCCGATTGTCAGTGTACCAGACATCGTGCTGTTTCAAACATGCTTATGATCCCATTATATCCCTTCAGTAGCATTTGTCTCATTTGAGAGGTTTTTTGTGAAAGCTGGTATGAACATCATGCCATTAGAGGTGTCCCTGCTTTCAGATTTTAATTTTGTGTTCTCAGTATTACTAACATGTCAGGTCATTGTGACATGTTATAAAGCTGTGAGATTTTGTTCGAAAAATGTGAACCTTTCGTTAATGGCAACTTTTCTGCAATATGTAGAACAACATGGTGGTCACATCAAGTCCTGTTTGAGTTATGGTTTGACATTAAATAGGAGCTGAGATAGCTCAGTTAGTGTAGTGACTAGGCCATGGCCTGGAGATTTTCTCTTATCCAAAGCATCTAGCCTAGCTCTGGGGCCCACCCAGCATTCTCTGCAGAGGGTGCTCTTTGCTCTTTCCTTGGAGGTAAAGCAACCTGGGTGTGAAACTGACCAGCCACTATCATGTAGTGCTGAGATTAAAAATACATGGAGCTGTTCCTCCACTCCCTCATATGCCATCATGGCATAGCGCTAAATAAGCACAGGACACCTCTACATTTTTTACCTCTTGACAGTAAATAACTGACCGTTGTAACAAGGTGTGTGAAAATATGGGTGTAGAGAATGATCGCATGTAATTCGGTTTGTCGTACAGCTTACATGTCAAAACTGGCAGATGGCTGATGAGTTTTAAGGTGGGAGTGACATTAGGCTTATACTGCGGTTATGTCAGTTGTCATGACACTGTGTAACCTGGTAGGGTACCCTAAAGATGAGGCATTATGTTCCATACCCACCTACATCAGTCACACTGTGTTGTAATCGAGGTGTACTGCTGTGAATATCTTAAATCCTTGATACAAGTGCTGTTTATTATATGGTCCTGAAGCTTTGTATGGATAGACATATTTGAAATGCATACAGATTGTATTTGCTGGTCCCAGTGGCCGCACGGTCTAAGGTGTAGGTCTGCGGCCGCTCGCCTTCTGAGATCGTGGGTTCGAATCCCACCGGGGGCATGGATGTTTTTCTGTTGTGAGTGTTGTGTGTTGTCAGGTAGAGGTCTCTGCGACGAGCTGATCACTCGTCCAGAGGAGTCCTACCGACTGTGGTGCGTCGTGTGTGATCTAGAAACCTCAAGGATGAGGAGGCCATAACTCACATTGGGTTGCAGTGCCACGGGGGTGGGAATTGTATTTAGCTACCTGATTATACAGGATCCGTATTTTATCTGAGAACTCATGTTTGTAACTTCTTGCTACTACTCTGTGCTGCGTCTGTGGATGATTTGCTGAGTGGATTACATTAATATGATAAACGAGCCATAGGAAGTGGCAACTGACAGTTGTCAGATGATATAATGTTCCTACAGAATTATAAATAAAATGGTAGCCACACAAAATGTATGTTTAAGTTTTAGTGTGGTGGCGATAACTGATGAACCAGCGATGTTTGGCACATGGCAGACCATTAACATACTTGCAAGTATGGCGTGAAATTCTTCCTTAAATTTTGATGGACTAACTGCATGGAGCAGAGTCATCTGTGAAAGCCAATATTTCCTGGGCTAGTTAAGAAATTCCACTCACTTCATGGATTGTGAAGGTTCATTGCTGTGATCACTTGTCCCTATCCTGAGCTATATGTCTCCAGCCCGTACCGCTTTAAGATACATCTTTATGTTATTCTTTCATCTGTGCCTAGATCTTCCAATTGTCCTCTTTCCTTCAGCTTTCCCCACCAAAACTTGAGTGCGTTTCTCTTCTTTTCCATACATGCCACATGCTCCACCCATCTTATCCTCCTTGTTGTTTAAATGTTCACATTTGTAAATTTCGTGTTGTTGCAAAATTTTGAGGCTATACAGAGTGCTGCTCGAACAAGTAGCCCCACCCATGGATGAAGACCCCCCCCCCAGTTTTAGCTGTAGCAAGCGTCGTCACTTGTTCAGAGTCGCCTCACAGGCAGCTGGGATGCCCAGGGTCTAATGTTCTTTATTAACAACAAAATAACAACAAATGTAACATTTGTTGTTATTTTGTTGCTAACAAACTCTTAGACAGGGTTACTTTCTTGTGTGGCACCCTATATCTACCAAATTTAATATAACAGACCAAGTGTTCACAGCAGTTATATACAGAACAGATCATGAATTTGCATACCTGTTGATTTACTAGCCACATGCCCATGGTTTATGATGATTTATTAACTCATTTCACTAGTCGTTGTTGTTGTTGTTGTTGTTTTTGTTATTATTGTATTTTCATTTTAAACAGATCTAATGATTTTGACACTCAGTGTGTCATCACTTTTGTGATCAGGTTGATCACTATGATGGATCCTTTCTTCAGCATTGTCACCATTCATAATGAACTGTGAAATATTTCAGCCATTTGTGGTGAATGGTGCACTTACACTAACAGCCCTAGTAATCTCTTAAATGTGATTCCACACTTAAAGATTTCTTTGTTTTGTGGAACTGGATTATGCCAACTGGGGTGTGACATCACAACCTGGTAGTCATGGCAATGAAGTGTGACTATCACCAATGTGATACTGACACACCAAGAGTGGTTATTTACAATGTGTATTATACATCACATAATTTAGTTGGCTCATGTTGATATCACCATATAGATTTAAGCATTTGAGAGACTGTGGAGTTATTAACTTTTCCTGCTTAATTGTTATGTTCTGTTGACAGTGCATCTTGATATATCTATGTAATAAAAACCAACTTGATGAACTATTTATCCTCAGTTTATGTTGTCAATCAACCTCTACATGTTTCAGGCATATTTGTAGCCCATCATCAGGAGGTATACAGTATATATACAACAATTTGTATGTGTTGTGCTTTTTAGTTGACTGTCTGTTGGCTGGGTTGGAGCCAACAGACAGTCAACTAAAAAGCACAACACGTACAAATTGTTGTATATATACAGTATACCTCCTGATGATGGGCTACAAATATGCCTGATACATGTAGAGGCTGATTGACAAAGTAAACTGAGGATAAGTAACGTGTCAAGTTGTTTCTTATTACATAGTTCTTCCTGCTTGTTCTCATTCTGTGAAATGTAACACTGGTGCATAGCTGACTCTTTGTCACAACGTGTCAGACAAAGTGGCAGCAGGGTGTTTGGGACACGAAGTGTAAGATTACATGTTTTACCGATGTGATAGTAGTCTACACGCTACAAGCTTGTGGCATGTTACTTTTGCAGCTGTGTCTACAAAAGCCTTGCAGGGAGCGAAGTCCCTAGGGAATTTCCTGTTCTCTGCTGTAAACAAGGCTGGCAAGACAGTCAGTGAAGCAGGTGCTAAAATCAAAAAGACTGTCGAAGAGAATGTGAGTACCCACAGTTTAATTGCTTGTATCTGCTGTGTTTCTGAACTGAGAATTGAGTTGCAGATTTACCCTGTTTACTGTACTGAGTGAGTGCATTGCTGGGCGCTGTAAATTTAAACTGGTCAGTGGTTGGAATTCAGTCAGCCATGTCATAACAGGGTTAATTTAATCCTATGAAAAGTGATAGGTGTACTTCTGTTTTCTGGGTCAAGGAAAGGAGTTTTACCATGCAATTTGAGGGTACGGTGGTCGAAAGAGGAGTTAGTTTTCGCTAGTTAGGGGCCACTCATAAAACCAAGATGTATTCACAAATAGCATTACATTATATCTTCGCCATCTGAAGTCTAACTTTATATAAATATTCATTTCCTATCTCACGGAAGACGTACTATATCTCTCTTGCAAAGATCAACCATTTAATGCTGTTTATGGAAGTAGTCACTGTTTTGTATGAGGATTGAGCTTAACACATAAGTAAATATACTGATTGGGGCAAAATTGCAGAGAAATTTTGTGTTTTGTGCAGAGTTTTCTCCGAAAGTTTAGAGAGGGATTGTTAAGGTGTGGATTGAATTCGGCTGCCTTATGATTGTGGTGGAATTTGGTGTGTGTGCTTCAGTCAATTTGATGGTGTCAGGCACTACATTGACAATGAATACTGAGTTGGAAAGGACAAGGCTAGAGCAAGCACAAGGTTTAGCAAGGTGTCATGTTGAATGACTGAGGGAAACTGAAGGATGCTGGTACTGGGAGTGCAGGCACAATTTGAACTCAGGATCTCATGAATGTTGAGCAGCTGTGTGTCACACAGAGTGTGAGGGACTGGCAGAGGTTGCAACGTTGCATATTGTAAGAAGTGTCAAGGTTGTGCATTATCAGCACGTGAACAGGGAGCTGCATAAGACAGACAGTCTGACATTCCCATGTCTGTAACAGCTGGGATCATTATTGATCCACCAAGCTGTGACAACCAAACAGATGTGGGGGAGGGAGGTCTTACAGGTGGTGCAGGGTTGTTGGGTGGCGTTCAGAACAGCCCTTTGAATATGAAGCTCATCAGAACAGTGTGTAACAAGCAGTTCTGAGCAGAACTCAAAATCCTTCTGTCATTCTGCATAAATTTCTAGTCCTTTGTACCTGTTAGCATTACATCTGCTTTTATGTTTTGATGTTGCTGGAAGTAGGAAAATCAATACTGATTGTGTGTGCAAGAAATATATTGAATGTAACTTCAGAGTTGCCATTGTCACCATATTTGTAATAGTTACTTGACAGATCATGAGCCATGTAGAATGTGTGGGGTGTCTAGTGGCACACTTTCCTTAACAAGTTCTGTGAAAACCAGTTGTCAGTTTCAAAAGTTGAAATGGGTGGCAGACACACACACACACACACACACACACACACACACACACACACACCACACACCACA
>Ga0268261_10001660_pt1 | contig 15510 bp, 3 predicted proteins | sample TergutNc150P1_FD_190353 | JGI IMG/M metagenome (GOLD analysis project Ga0268261, IMG submission 190353) | Nasutitermes corniger P1 segment gut microbial community from laboratory colony in Florida, USA - Nc150 P1 (SPAdes) (version 2) | ecosystem: Host-associated > Arthropoda: Insects > Digestive... | reverse complement strand
TAACAACACTGCAGTCAGTCCATATATCCATAGCACTGTGATGTAACAGTACTGCAGTAACTGCAGGCAGAACCGCCATTTCCCCTCTACCCTGTACTAACAACACTGCAGTCAGTCCATATATCCACAGCACTGTGATGTAACAGTACTGCAGTAACTGCAGGCAGAACCGCCATTTCCCCTCTACCCTGTACTAACAACACTGCCGTCATTCCATTTATCTATAACACGGTAATATAGACAATTAAATAATTTTCACCATTACATACATTTAAGCGTGTGCAAATGGCTGTTATCTGAGATATGACGCCGTGAGTAGTACATTGCAGGATATAGGGATACATGGCGTATGGATGGAGGTGGAGGTAAATTTGTCGGAATGAAAATGGAGGTACCCTAAGGATGGCATTATTGATCGAAGTTGAAACACTTTTGAGGTAAGTGATAGTCACCTAAGGGTTGTTGACGTTAGGTTGGGTACGCCAGTATTCAATTGATGCAGTGTTGATTGGTAACGCGGAATCTCGTACCTATTCCCTATGCCTTCGTAGTGTCTGGTATAAGCTCAACCTCTGTCTGTTGAATTCGCTGTGAATGCTAATGGATGTATTTTAATAACATTCCACTACATAGCATTTCTTTCGTGTTGTTTGTTGTTCCCAAGCTTCACCACTTCCTATAAAACTAAATTAAACCTCTGCAACCTAACCTAACCGTAAATAGTGATTGGTAATGGATGTATTTTATAAGATTTCATGACGTAGCAGTGTCGTCGTATTGTTTGATATTCCCAAGCTCCATCGTTTCCCAGCTACATCCAATCCGTGTCGTCGTTGTTATTGGTGAGTTTCCAATTTTACTAGTATTGGAATATACACAAAGTAGCGTATAGATTTCGGACTCCCCGTGACCGTCCTTCTAAAAAGACAAATGAGGATAGTAGGGTAGTCAGCTGTATCAAATCACCAAATATGTTAGACGACAATGGGCTAAATGGTGAGATTAAATGTCCTCACCCGAAAATAATATAGGACTGTAGTCGAGTCCGAAGCAGGCAGACAGCAAATGACAGGAGGGAAAATGATTGTGTAATGTAAAATAAACGCCCCATATAATACACGTCATAACGAAATGAAGAATAAAGAAAGTGACGTGATTGGAAGTGATGGAAGCGTTATCATCTTTCGGGTTAAGAGGTCTGATCCCATTTTAGTCGTTGGACGAGATAGTGTGCGAGATAAGGGAAAAGCCTTTGCTTATCGCACATGTCACAGAGTTCAAGTTGGAATATGGCTGCCTAATGGCCGCCATTGATGCAATGGAAGGGTAGAAATCACAATTTATATACGTAGGACAGATGCAAAACAGAACACCGCGGAACGAAATAGTAACTCCTGGCAAATTTTGAGAAATCACAAATCTATTTTAACCTCATTCACATTAATGCTCAGCCCTAAGCTTTTTAATTCAGCACTATACTGTCCATGCAATGGTTATAGTGTTAATGAATAGTCCACTGAGAAACGACAGTAAATGTTATGAAGGAAATGCTGTGTGGTGTTCATAGTGTGGCTACTGTACTGTATAGAGATGTAATATTTTGTTGTTTTGTCCGGTGTAAAACCAATCTCTGAAAGAATTATGGAAATATTTTGCAGCTGAGTAGGAAAGAAGATGTAGCAAATTTTGCAGTTTGATGCACTACTGTTTATCCCAGGGTTATAGGTCGCATTGCCTACTGCCACACGCGTTGCTTTATTAACCTTTAAGAACCCTGCGTCCTATATATAGGACGGGAGTACCGCTACCCTCCAGATGTTGCATTTTATATATTTTTTTTCAACTAATATAAGTAAAGAGTATTTTAAATATGCTGCACACTCTCCGTTTTTCTCTTCAAAATGACGTTTATTTAAAGTATGTTACCATTTTTGTTTTCTGTATTATTCACATTTTACATAAAAGTGTGCTAAAATCTAAAAGTAAAACTCCGGTGCCAAAAGGTTAAAGGTTAGGATGAATTTGCGAGAGATTAGTAAGTATTAGGAATTAAGTTTTGTTTCCGTGAGACAAATTGTTTTTAGAGTAGGAACTCTAAATATTCTGATATATTTGAAGTAAAAATGGCTTCTATTCAAAAAAATTACCTGATAGTTGTATTTTTTAATAACCATACGTAGGAAGAGGCAACAAAAATTATCCTTTATTTATTGTAAAACTCAAAGAAGGTTTTTTAAAATAGTTCTTTTTAATAATATCCACAGCTAGTCAGTGCATGTCAATATATTACTCGCGCAAATTCTGCAGTCACATGCGTTAATGTTTTATCGCAAGGGTTATAAGCTGTTATATGTTCTACTACATAAATCCCAACAAGATGCACAAGTAACAGAGTTTACTTAATCTGACAAATGCTCTACATATTTCAGGTGTCACTATCACCCATCTTCAGTAGGAAAAAACAACTGTAACTACAGCATCTGGTAACCGTTACACTGTAATAGAGTTAAATTTACTGATAAAGAGTACCGATAGACTATATTAAAATTACAGTTGTTGAATAATGTACATTCTGCGGAAAATGCAATAAGTTCTATAGAATAATGAATGATGTACGTAACCGTACTGTTGTCTGCTGCTGTCGTGGAAGAGTTGGAACTGATTTGAGTGTGTTGCAGATGGCGTGTTGATCTGTTTTTGTTTTCATGTGGTTGCTGACGTAAGTATGGTGTCGATGGCCAAACGAAATGGATATTCATAAAATTAAAATTTGAGAATTCTTGTAAAATATGTTGAGAAGATTCATATTTCATTAAATTTTGACACGAATAACAGGTACTGTGAACGTTTATGATAATATCTCTCTGAAATCTTCATACAATGTGAAATGTTTGTGACAGGAGTTGTAAAGCTTTCAAGTACATTATAATATTTCTTTGTAAATATTTTTAATTTTTTGCAGTCTATTGATATATCATCTGTACTTGAAAGTGTCCAGAATCGTGAATATCAAGTCAGTGTAATATTTCCTGTATAGAAATGCATTTCGTTCAATTGTAACAAATGTTATAAAACTTTTATCAGCTTATAATTTGCGCTGCAGTATCATACTTGCACAGCACTGCATTGTATTATAGAGACACTAAATTCCACAACTGTCATCAGGTGTGGTGTTTTCTTCTGTTTTATCAGTCACATTACTACTTTGTTTTCCAGTCATATCCAAAGGTTTGGCTTGAACTTCTGAATATAAAGAAATCTTTTCACCGTGTTTAGTATCCTCCACATTCTCAGGGCACCTTCGGTTTCGTGTTAGATGACCTGCAGTTTTATATTTTTTTTCGAAAGGAATGGTTTAGTTCATGGACAACAAGAGTGTCGTTTGTTATCCCAAACCTAGTAGCCCCCTCATCCAAAATGACTTTATGTACACTTGTACAGTCTTTAATGTCGCACAGTGCATGTTGCCCTACTTGTAAATCAATCCAACTCATGCACTATTCACACTTTAAAGTAAACTCTCTTCAACATTTAAAACCAATAAAATGTTAAAAACGTGTTTGTAAGTATAAAACCCCTACATGTTTCGGTCTTTTTTCACGACCATCTTCATGGGGTTCTCCGCTGTGCTTTGTGCCGTTACTATTCCTACCGCTCAAAGAACGCAAATCAGCGGGAGTATTAGTATCGGCACAAAGCACAGCGGAGGACACCCTGAAGATGGTCGTGAAAAAAGACCGAAATATGTAGGGGTTTTGTACTTACAAACAAGTTTTTAACCTTTTATTGGTTTTAACTGTTGAAGTGAGTGTGTTTTAATATGTAAATAGTGCATGAGTTGGATTGTATAACAAGTAGACATGTACAGCTTTATCCTCCATGCACATTGCATTAATTGGTGGTCGTATTTTTGTCTCTGATGAGAGATCATTGTGTGCTAGAGGATAGTATCTGAACATTTTAATCCTAAAAACAGTAAAGGAAAACTGTGTATGCAGTAACTTTACTGACAATTCGCAGTGTAAAATTTAAATATTCAATGCTTATTTTATATCGATATCAGTGTCTGTTTAACAGTACTCTGTTGTATTGATGGTTGAGGAATTTCACATTTTCCGACTAGCATAATGTAAAAGAGGAGGCTTAGGTAAAGTATGAGTGTAGACAGATTAATGTGGCTTAGGACTCGAAATGACTGTGGGTTTAATGAACCTGGACGTTTTTTATAGTTTCCATGACTGTTAGCTACTCAGCGACTCTTCTACACCACTAGAGCAAATAAGCATGAGTTGCTTGGAGAAGGTTTCTTTTCACGGACTATATACATCTGTTGTATCCTGCGCGGTTCCGGTGGGGAACGTATCGTGGATATTGTTCCAGGAGGGATGGAGCTCGAACTTCAGTTAAGACGGGGAGTTGGGAAGGCCGCACACACTCGCAATAATGCCCACGTCAAGTGTACGGGATTTTATTACGCATAAGCAGTAAAAAATATGTTGATACAAATAAACTGTACTGAGTTCAATTCTCGGGATCTTGGATCCCTAATATTAACAATGATCGTCCAGCTTCAAACAAAGCTGCGGTCACCGTTCGAGATCCTTCTGCAGACTGGCACTGGAGCACAAGGCAGTCACACATTGCTAGCGGGATAAACACTTAGCGCGACCACATATAAACAAAGGAAATAGAAGGAGATATATTTCTTCCACGCCTGGTGTGCTTACTGAGAAACATAAGTGTAAACAAATAACATCAGTTACAGAAAGGCGAGGATTCAGCATGATGAAATAAGCTAGTGACTTGCATGCAATACGTAACACAGTCTTGCAGAAAAAAATGAAACCATGTCTATCAACTACATATCAACAATATCCATCAACTATAAAACACAACATATCTTTCATGAGAAATATGCCACCAACAAATTTTAATTCACAAGTAGTGATGAGCTTATTGGTGTTGAGATTGCAATAACTTTATCCTGTACGGCGCATCCTGATGGTAGTTGTGTATTGCTGTTGAAAACGTAGTATTTAAACAAAATTTAACTGAGGTCTGAAACAGTTCAACACATTATGCCACATTAAACTGTAACTGATTTAGTGACTTTTTACGTACTGAGTGACCGGTCGAAAGGCTTACTGAATGTTGTGTAGCAAATGGCCAATTAATTAAACAACACCAACTGTTAACAAGATTTAAATACATTATATTAGCAAATTGTCCAGGTAGACGCCTTACACTGCCATGACATGGTGAGAAGTATTACATTATGCTTGTTACATTTATAATTTTATTGTATCACTGCACGAACTGTATGTTGATACTGTCAATAGGAGAGACCGAATATATACGTGAGCAACAGACTGTAGGTTAAAGGAGTAACAGGACTGAAAGCATTACTGGAAGTACATATTGATTGGTGATTTGTGACTGAGTTAAATTTGTGTAATTACTAATGCACCATTTTGTTGTATGGACTGAGCGGTGTCCCATGTATTACACACGTTACAATTGTGTAAAGTGTATACAATATATACAGACAGCTTGCAAACTGTATGGCATAATGAGACACTGAAGAAGGGGAAATAGAGATGTCGAAACGCGCATGTCATTAAACGGTAACTGATTTAGTGACATACATAATTACTGACTGACTGACTGACTGACTGACTGACCGGTCCAAAGGCTTACTGAATGTTGTGCAGCAAATGGCCAATTAATTAAACAACACCAACTGTTAACAAGATTTAAATACAATATATTAGCGAATTGTCCAGGTAGGCGCCTTACACTGCCATGACATGGTGAGAAGTATGTGTGTAAGCCTTATACCAAATCTTGGTCTTTAACACAGACGCATAATTGATATCAATATAACATGGTCACCAACACAGATGCAAGCTTTTATGCCACCATCACTTGGTCACTGACATAGGAGCATGCTTTATAGCACCATGATTTGGCGACTAAGCAGAGATGAAGTTGTGACTGTGGAGGCTGTTCTAAATATGCTTCTTGTGTAAAGAGAAAAGTCAACTGCAGGGAAAATATAATCAAATTCTGAGGCTCATTCAGTTGCACTGCCTTGTGACCTTCCAAAGTTACTGACATCAAACACAGCAAACAAGTAAAAACAATATATATATATATATATATATATATATATATATATATATGCAGTAATTTACGAGGTGAATCGATAACACTGTAACCATTGCATGAATAGTATAGTACCGAATAAAAAAATTTATGGCTGAGCATTAATGTGAATAAGGCTAAAAGATTTGTGATTTTTCAAAATTTACCAGGAATGACTATTTCGTTCCTAGGTGTTCTGTTAGGCAGCCATATTCCAACTTGAACTCTGTGACCTGTACGATAAGCAATGGCGGTTATTTTCTCTCGCAAACTATCTCGTCCAAAGATTAAAATGGAATCAGACCTCTTAACCCGAACGACGATAACGCTTCCATTACTCCCAATCACGTCAGTTTCTTTATTCTTCATTTCGTTATGACGTGTAATATATGGGGCCTTTATTTTACATTACACAATCATTTTCCCTCCTGTCGTTTGCTGTCTGCCTGCTTCGGACCTTACTACGGTCCTATAATATTTTCGGGGAGGACAATTATTCTCACCATATAGCCCATCGTCGTCTAACTTATTCGGGGATTGGGTACAGCTGACTACCCACTATTCTCATTTGTCTTCTTTGAAACCACGGTCACGGGGGTGCGGCATCTATAGGCTACGTTCGTCTTCTATGGAATATTATTAAAATTGGATCCTTAATAATACCAACTACGCCACGGATTGGATGCAGTTGGCTAATCCAAGCATATTATTTAAATGTACACATTACCAATACCAACAACGACAAATTTATTGTTTTTATATTAGTTTGTAATAGTTATCTTGGAATATTATTAAAACTGAACCTTTAAAAATACCACCGGCGTCACGAACGGAATACACCTGGCTGCGCACCATAGGTTAAACAATACGGCGACACAGCAACGTCGTTACCAATAACTACGGAGGGGAAGGCTATGTGGGATTACGGAGTATTAGGTTAGTTTAGAGGAAGCGGTGGAGTTTGGACGTAGGGGTATAACAAACAATATGACGACACTGCTACGTCATGAAATATTATTTAAATACATCCATTACCAATTACTACGGAGGGTTATGTTAAGTTACATTACAGGGATTTAGGTTAGTTTAGAAGAAGCGATGGATTATGGTCGTAGGGTAACGAAGGCACTGTTACGTCATGAATTATTATGAAAATACATCCATTACTAATCACAACGTTTTCACCGGGAAGTGGTGGAGCTTATACCAGCCATTTTGGAGGCATAGGGAAGCGGTGGAGTTTGCGCGACTATATTTGTAAGTCGTTCGGCTGACGTTGGTACAGGTCGTTTGGCAGAGAAAAAGCTGTAGCCAAGTAACACGGCGTCACTTTACTTCAGGGGCTTCCAACCTGATGTACGTAACCTTAAGTTAGGTTGGGCTAAAAGAAGAGGTGAGGGTGGGAGATAAACTAAAGTGCTTAAAATTTTACTTTTTACATTCGGGGGAACATATTTTGGATTTTGGAGCAAAAGCAAATTCACTTTTTGAATTTTGGGACCGGGGGCATTTCATCCTGTATCACCGAATGTGAAACGATGGGTGCCCAACTTAGGGTACAGGAGCATTTTTGAATTTCGGGTCAACGTTTTGGATGGGGTGCAACGAAACACACACTTTTTATAATTTTGGGCCCAGGGTCATTGCGCATTGAACGGTTATACGGGCCCACATACTACTGGTGATCCCACTTTAATAAACCGGTATTGATCACATAACCACAAGCAAAACATCAACTGCACCATGCCTGTACTTATGTCCTGTTATCAAGCGATGATATTACACTACGTAATAATGGCCTGTGTCCTTGCTTTACGGCATACGCCACACGCTTTATGTTACTGGGTTAAGGGAGAGGAATGTATAATTTCAATGTTGAATCATAAAGAAATTACTGGACAACAATGTGATATAACCTACTGCTTAGATCATTATTGAGTGATGAAATAGTACTGCAGTAACTACAGGCAGAACCGCCAAATTCGCTCTACCCTGTACTAATAACACTGCAGTCAGTCCATATATCCACAGCACTCTGATGTAACAGCACTGCAGTAACTGCAGGCAGAACCGCCATTTTCCTTCTACCCTGTATTAACAACACTACAGTCAGTCCATGTATCCATAGCACTGTGATGTAATAGTAATGCAGTAACTGCAGGCGGAACCGCCATTTCCCCTCTACCCTGTACTAACAACACTACAGTCAGTCCGTATATTCATAGCACTGTGATGTAATAGTAATGCAGTAACTGCAGGCGGAACCGACATTTCCCTCTACCCTGTACTGACAACACTACAGTCAGTCCATGTGCAATGTGATGTAACAGTACTGCAGTAACTGCAGGCAGAACCGCCATTTTTCCTCTACCCTGTACTAATAACACTGCAGTCAGTCCATATATCCACAGCACTGTGATGTAACAGTACTGCAGCAACTGCAGAACGAACCGCCATTTCCCCTCTACCCTGTACTAACAACACTACAGTCAGTCCATATATCCACAGCACTGTGATGTAACAGTACTGCAGTAACTGTAGACAGAATCGATATTTACCCTCTACCCTGTATTAACAACACTACAGTCAGTCCATGTATCTATAGCACTGTGATGTAATAGTACTGCAGTAACTGCAGGCGGAACCGACATTTCCCTCTACCCTGTTCTGACAAAACTACAGTCAGTCTATGTATCCATAGCACTGTGATGTAACAGTACTGCAGTAACTGCAGGCAGAACCGCCATTTTTCCTCTGTCCTGTACTAACAGCACTGCAGTCATTCCATATATCCACAGCACTGGGATGTAACAGTACTGCAGTAACTGTAGACAGAACCGCCATTTCTCCTCTACCATGTACTAACAGCACTACAGTCAGTCTATATATCCACAGCATTGTGATGTAACTTTACTGCAGTAACTGCAGTCAGAACCGCCATCTCCCCTCTACCCTGCCATAATTTCCAACAATACACACAATTAAGAATGTGCAGCTGGCTGTTATCTGAGAAATGACGCCGTGTATTTTGGGAAACAAATATTAATCTTCAGACTGAAGTACTGACTTTTCTTCACATTAAGAAGTCTCTCCACAAACATATGTATGCACCGCATCGATAGTCCCCTTACATGGATTGGTTTAACGAGTTCAGAGTCAGGACCAAAGCTATAACTTCAATTCATTATAATTCGTTTACTTCAGAACAGCTCTGCACACAGCTGGCGTCACACAAAGTTTATGTACATTAAGATATAATACTTAAAGTAGCCAATAAAATAACTGCTTTCTCTTATCTTTACGAAGATACTGTAAAAAACTCATCACAAAATGTCCAAGTAAGTAGAACACGACTTATCGAAAATCCAGGCGAGGTAACAGGAGTTTTTCCTTAAACGTGACACTATTGTAACCTACACATTTCTAGTATGTCCACCTAGAATATTGAATAAATATTTACATTCAATAGCAATGTACGTGCAGAACATATCTTAGAGGGACTCTTGACAACAATAACGGCGGTCAGTTTGGTAGTGTATTGTTGCAGAGCCGAATTTCCTCTCAAAGGCCCACGGACAATCTATATTAATATATTACATTGTGATTTTCCTCAGTGTCTACATCTTCAACATTGAGATGTTACATGAAAATTGACAAAGAATTTCCTTTCACGTCCTTCCCATATCATCTCATCATACGGCGCTATTGTTAGTCAGATATTGACAGCAACATTACAAACAAATAAATTAACCAAATGAAGGCAAACTACAATAGTAATAGGGAAAATTAGAATTTGCTTAGAAGAAAAATTGCATTCCTGGCCCTAATAAAATCTTGTTGAACCAAATATCCGTTTTCAGTGTGTAAATAAATTAAATTTGTTGACCTCAGAGAAAAAGATATTATCTTTGCAAAATGGTTTATAAATAAAATACCAGATATTTAGATTTGTGTAGCTGTTAAGGGGTTGTTTGCAGACACAAATAATTTCAGTTGATATGCCGCTATTCAGTCGGCTCACTACACCGTACAGCTGTCTGAAGGGTATAGACTGATTATGGAATATTTATGCTCTTATTCACAATAAAGATATTACATCAATCATACGTCTCAGATAACAACAGAAGCAATTTGTGTATGACAGTATAAGACAGTGTACTGTTAATTGTAAAAATGTATAGGTCTATCTAATGTGTGTGTCTGGTGATGTTTGTTGTGTGCATTTGTTACATACACTGGATTGTGATGATGTGTGAAGAAATAAATGTTCGTTAGATGTGTGTTTATTATTTTTACGCTGAAATTCATGTCAAGCCCCTTCCTCAGAGACACCCTGTCTAATCAGTTGATAGCTATTGACATTATAATGATGATATCCTGCTGTGCTGAATGACTGACACAAAAACAATACAAAGGAACAATTTTGCCATCAATTTTATTTTCATATCTTGAAACTAATTTATCCTTTCACAGACAATTCTCTTTAACAGGTCACATGATGTATTGTGTTAAATACCAATTGATTTCATACTTTGGGATTAAGAATTGTGCATTATAATTTGGTAAAATTGTACTAAATATGAATAAGTTACGGGTTTTTAATTTTTGCTTTCAGCAAAGGGCGTGGAATTTATTTCATTGTAAGAAGAGTGTATATAGGTAGAAAATGTTGTATTTAATTTGACTGATCTTAACCCTTATCCTGCTAACTTGGAGAAAATTTTGAGCTCTTAATAATGCCAGCAAATATCAGATGGGATTTAATTCGGCGTTTAAAGTGTTAATAAAACAAAGTGTAATCATTTTCCTTTGTTTTCCAGAAGTGTTTTTGATTGCGTGTGATTTTAATTGGTCCGTAGTGTTTTAAACCAATAGAAGAAGATGAATTTTATTCTCTCTTATCCAAACACCTGTATATTTCTGTGCTCTCAGACGTGACAGTTCCATACAGAAGAGGCTACCTACAAAAATTCTGAGAAGTGTGAATATCAGTTGACAGGCAGCAACACCGAAGTACACACAGTACGTTGCAAGATGTCTGACCACAAAAACTGAAAACAGGACAGTGTCTGTATCTGCAGTACCGAATTGAGAATTTCAACAGGCAAAGACATAACTTAAAAATAACTGTAACAATTAAAGCAGGATGGAAAATTGTGGTTCACAGTATTACATATAGCGACATGACAGACTGTCAACTGTGAAAGGGTCAAAGGGCATCAGTACTATTCCTTTTATTAGCCCGTATTTCTCTGCTCTGAAGACAGATGCTGCAAGTGCCTTCAGACAGTTGGACACTAACTGGCACACTACATACTGTCACACAGCAAGTGCCTTCAGACGGTTGCACACTAACTGCCACACTACATAATGTCACACAGCAAGTGCCTTCAGACAGTTGCACCCTAACTGCCACACTACACACTGTCAGACAGCAAGTGCATTCAGACAGTTGCACCATAACTGCCACACTACATAATGTCACACAGCCAATACCTTCAGACAGCTGGACGATAACTGCCACACTACATACTTTCACACTAACTGCTACACTGTCAAAAAGCAAGACCCCTCAGACAGTTGCAAACTAACTGCCACACTATATACTGTAAAACAGCAAGTGCCTTCAGACAGTTGCACACTAAGTGCCACACTAAGTACTGACAAACTAAGTGCCACACAACATAATGTCACACTAAATGCCACAATACAAACTGTCACACTAAATGCCACACTACATACTGTCACACTGACTGCCACACTACATACTGTCACACTAACTGCCACTCTATATACTGTCACACTACATACTGTCACACTAACTGTCACAATACATACTGTTAAACTAGCAGCCACAGTAGATGCTGGCAAACTAAGTGCCACACTACATACTGTCACACTAACTGCCACACTAGTTACTGTCACACTAAGTGCCACAGTACATAATGTCACACTTACTGCCAAACTACATGCTGAAACACTAAGTGCCACAATACATACTGTCACACTAACTGCCACACTACTTACTGTCACACTTTGTGCCACACTACATACTGTCACACTAATCGCCACACTACATACTGTCACACTAACTGCCACACTACATACTGTTACACTAACTGCCACACCACAAACTGTCACACTAACTGCCACACTACTTACTGTCACACTAAGTACCACACTACATAGTGTCACACTAAGTGCCATTCTACATACTGTCACACTACATACCACACTACATACTGTCACACTAACTGCCATACTACATACTGTCACACTAACTGCCACACTACTTACTGTCACACTAAGTGCCACAATACATACTGTCACACTAAATACCACACTACATAATTTCACACTAACTGCCACACTACATACTGTCACACTAACTGCCACAATACATACTGTCACACTAAGTGCTACACTTCATACTGTCACACTGACTGCCACACTATATACTGTCACACTAACTGCCACACTATATACTGTCACACTACATACTGTCACACTAACCGCCACACTACATACTGTCACACTAACTGTCAAAATACATACTGCTAAACTAACAGCCACACTAGATGCTGACAAACTAAGTGCCACACTACATACTGTCACACTAACTGCCACACTATTTACTGTCACACTAAGTGCCACAGTACATAATGTCACACTAACTGCCAAACTACATGCTGACCCACTAAGTGCCACAATACATACTGTCACACTAACTGCCACACTACTTACTGTCACACTTAGTGCCACACTACATACTGTCACACTAATCGCCACACTACGTACTGTCACACTAACTTCCCCACTACATACTGTTACACTAACTGCCACACCACATACTGTCACACTAACTGCCACGCTACTTAATGTCACACTAAGTACCACTCTACATAGTGTCACACTAAGTGCCATCCTACATACTGTCACACTACATACCACACTACATACTGTCACACTAAGGGCCATCCTACATACTGCCACATTAAATACCACACTACATACTGTCACACTAACTGCCACACTACATACTGTCACACTAACTGCCACACTACATACTGTCACATCCAGAAATATACCAATATTATTAACTGAAGTAATATATAAATTTTCTTCAGTTGCATGTTAATTTATATTACAATAAGCAGTAACACAGTAATGCAGTACAATTTCACGACGTTCAATTAAGTTATATTGCAGGTGTATTTTACTGTGGGTTTCTGTAATTCGGTAGGTATAACAATTAGTTTTGTACCCTTCAGTACTGAGAATTATGACGTTACCTAATTAAAGTGGCAAATTGAAATGCAATATCGAGCTACGTCTGAGAATCGTAGGGCAATTGTTTTATTCCTCTATAAATGACAGTTACACCTACTGGTTTAATGTATGCAGCCTGATACCGGTTTTAACAAAAATAAATCAGCATTTTGCCCACATATTCTGTTTTTTGTGTTCCGCTTGTTTTTCACATATAACTCTGGATATCCCCATGTAAAGCATTCACTTGTTGATCTTTATAATAAGGATACAGTATGTCATCTGTTAACTCGGACATGAATTACGATATACTCGTATTTTTAAACGGGTTTCATAGACTCACATACCAACGTTCTGTCTTGCCTTTAACCTTAATCTATCAGAAGAACGAGAGGACAGTACCTAGGATCCTATGACACCATAAAGTTTCCTGTTTCCCTGTAATATACGTGCGTATTAGTGCCTCTCTCTAACAGCTTCATTTATCCCAACTCCCTCTGTCATTCTACTTTTTTCCTCATCCAGCTTTTTCGGAAATGTGATTTGTGACATTTTATATATGAGGAAAGTTATTGTGAAATTTTAAATATCAAATAAAACATCATTTCTTACATTGAAAGTGATTTCTGAACTATGTAATTCGCATTCAGTGTATACAGAAAAGTCCATATATCAATCTTTCCATTTACCAAAGAACTAATTTGCTTTTTACGCAAGAAAGGTAAAAAATGTAACAATGCGGAGACAGACAGAATGACACTTTGTGTTTAATTTGAATGGAAGGTTTTATTTGGGTGAAGTAGCTTATTTCTTCTCTATGAACTCGGCCGTGAAGTAAGAGCGAAAAGTTTAATATTGGTATGGAGTTAGAACATTAAACTTAAAAGAGTTACCTTACAATTTGATTCGAGTATTTTGCTAGTATTCTTTAATTTTTGTGACTTTCGGAATAACCGGGAGAAAATAATACATTTTCTGTTTCGTCCAAGTTAGAAGAGGTCCTCAGATGGATATATTTCTTGTAAAATATGTAATACCGATGAAAGGTTTTATACTTCTATAATCAAGACAATAATAAGGCCTGCGTGTTTGGCGACACATTAAAGTGCAACTGTGAACTTTTTGCTCCAAGGAAACAGAAATTTTATATCGGTCTTTGGATTCTGCTTTGACACATTCACTTTTAATAATTTATATTTTGCCCTTAAATTAACCATTAAAGATGAAGCTGTGACAACACAAACCTTGTATTTTGCGTGGTTAATACCATTATCTGCAACTGAACACGCTACACAAACAGTTTATTCAAGTCTTATCCTGACACATTATTGTCAAATATTCATTTTAATATTATCCTCCCATTTTGCGTGGTTAATACCATTATCTGCAACTGAACACGCTACACAAACAGTTTATTCAAGCCTTATCCTGACACATTATTGTCAAATATTCATTTTAATATTATCCTCCCACCAACACCCTCCTTCCCGCAACTTCAAATCGACTTTCCCTAACACTGTAGCCTTAAGAAGGGTCAATCAGACCTGTGAACTTCATCTTTCTAACGACTGTAAATAGGCATTGATTGTTGTATTTAAACGTAATCACCCACTCTCTTGTGTTTCTTTGAAAAATAATTCTTATTTGTTAACTCCATTTATTTCGATTACCGTAAAATTTGCCGTTAAAAATAAAGGGTAAGAGTTATAAGTTATAACAAACTGCAACACGCAGTAATACAACAAACAAAAACCACATATCATTCAGATAATAGTCATGCCACAAATTGCAAAGTGTCACCTTACAATACCTTCTGACACAGACGTAGAGTAGAATCTTATTCTGGAAACACACTAAAATCAACAGTTGGTGCAACATTAACAAATATCCGATAACCAATCAAGTAACGAAAATTTTGCTTCACAAACTCTCATATACTTAATCTAGTGTTTCACTCGTCTGTTGGATATTTATCTCCCATTAACCCACTGTACCTGCTCTATAAACAGCAGCTGTATATTTTTCTCCCACTAACCCACTGTACCTGCTCTATAAACAGCAGCTGTATATTTTTCTCCCACTAACCCACTGTACCTG
>Ga0268261_10001659_pt1 | contig 15518 bp, 4 predicted proteins | sample TergutNc150P1_FD_190353 | JGI IMG/M metagenome (GOLD analysis project Ga0268261, IMG submission 190353) | Nasutitermes corniger P1 segment gut microbial community from laboratory colony in Florida, USA - Nc150 P1 (SPAdes) (version 2) | ecosystem: Host-associated > Arthropoda: Insects > Digestive... | reverse complement strand
CTCTGCGACGAGCTGATCACTCGTCCAGAGGAGTCCTACCGACTGTGCTGCGTCGTTGTGTGTGATCTAGAAACATCAAGAATGGGTGCTCCATATATACATGACATTAGTCACCTAAGGGTTAAATGTGCCATGAGCATGAGTGTTTCTAATACTTAAAGACTAAAGCTTTATGGGGTTTCACACTGTGTAGTCTGGTAGCAAGGTACCGATTTTGAGGACTGTGGTGCCTGTAAGTTTTACTCAGAAGTTGGAGGCAGTAAGCTTGTCTGAGAAGTTGGTACTTTTCTGCTAAATGACATGCTGTCACATCATGTCATGCTCACTGCCAGGAGAACCTCATATGTTTCTGATACTTGATTCTGTTTATGAATTTCATATTTTGCATACAGTTTGGTACATATACTGAAGACAAAGTTTTCAGATCGATGCAAGTTGTAATTTGCTTTCGCGTATACAGTAGTGACGTAAGGTCTGGGTTGTGTGGGGTGTTTTGTGGTTTTTAGTTGGAGCAGGTGAAGAAACATGCCATTGGTGGATGTTGGATGTATGATTTTGAAAGATTTTTAAAGTGGCTACATGGTACAAATGTAAGTTGCCTACTGAGGTGGTTTAACTGGGGAAAGAAGGTTGTTTCACATTTTTTCCCTTCTTCAAAGTTACGTATTTATTTTATATGTATGACCAGGGGTCGAAAAATGTGTTTATCAGTAGCAGCTGAAAAGTTTTGGCTGTTAATGTAGAAGTTTGTGCCTGACATTCAAGAGGTGGCTTTTGGAGTTGTTACTGTCTCACTCAGCACTGGACAGAACATCTGCATACAATCTTTCATACAGATGCATTCATGTTGTTAATGTGCTGCTGTCTGTCCAACTGACTTCCTTTTATTCAGTTTTTTGGACTGTGTCTGACCTCAGCGTGCCAGAACTCATGAATTTTTTTTTACAATCATTGACTTGAGTCATCAATTGACCAAGACTTTGAGCTCCAGTATTTACCCATTGGCTTTGGTCAAATTTTATCTTCTGCTACATGCCATGTGTCAATCCAATAAACATTATCTGTATGTGTGTAGGTTATTGCAGAAGTTTTGTTAATGGCAGCAACATCATGCATTGCATCATGTGACTTAACTCAGTCAAGTCTGTGTGGCACTATTTGCACTATTGCTGCTGTCACAGAGGTGCACAGACTTTGTGATGTTATTTGCTGTTTGGCTGTAGTGCAGGGAACACTGCAAGGAAGTTTCTGGCAGACGGACATGAGAACATTAATAAAATTTCCTGTTTTGCTGGGGAACAGTGCTCTAAAGTGTTACAAGTCATTGAAGGAAGTTTTAGGGACACATGCTCCTTCATATGGAACTGCTCACTGATGGCTGAATGCCACTAAGAATGGCAGGGAAATGACAGATGATGCCTCTCACAGTGGAGCCTCAACATCGGCTGTGGATGAACGCCACGCGGAGCAAGTGAAATCTGTCCTTGAACGTACATACAGTATTTCATGCACGGCAGTTGCTACAGAAGTCAGAATCTCTCCTGCAGGTGTTTACCTTATCCTCATCAGCAGCTTGAGGATGCAAAAAGTTTGTGCAAAGTGGATTCCACATGTGCCCAATGATGACCAAAGAGCCATACGTGTTCTTCTTGCCACCACCCATCTACAGCATTGGAGAAATGAAAACAGTGCATTTTTTATTACATTTTAATGGTTGACAAGTCATGGATGCATTCATTTGACATTCAGCTGCAACAACACATTCATTTGACACTCAGCTGCACCAATGCAATGCTGAATGGCATGCCGAAAAAACTCCTGGGAAGAAAATTGTATGGCCCACTCAGGTTGCTCTGAAAGTCATGCTTGTTGTGTTCTTCAGCCGAAATGGACTCGTGCTTGACCATCCTATGCCAGTTGTTACAACAGTTAATGGACATTATTACTGCACACTCTTGCAGGATAAGGTGAGGCTGGCTGTTTGCTGTAAACAACCAGAACTGCTTGAACATGGTGTCATTTTACTCCAGGACAGTTCAACGCTTTATCACCATTGTGATGTGCAAATCCTGATGCAACACAGGGGCTGGGAAGTGTTGGCACATCCACCCTACTTTCTAGATCTTGCTGAATGTGATGACTGGTTGCTTGCACATGTGGAATAAAATTTTGGCGGTAAACAGTTTGAATCGGAAGACAATTTCAACACTGCTGTCATTGCCTCTTTACATTATCTGAGCAAGGATGAATATAGAACTGCAGCTGGAGATAGGAAACATGTGTGGACAGTGTTGGTGATTGCACTGAGTAGAGGACATATGTGTAAACATTTAGGAATATCGGTAATGTTGTTATCTTGTGTTTTGTTATTACGAGACAATCATACACAAAACTTCTGAAATGACCTTCATAGTTTTGCCTGTCAGAGAATGTGGAATATGGAGCACGATACAAATAAATGGCCATGTGTCTTTTTTTTTATATTATACATTTTCCGTGCAACTGTGTTATATTCACAAAGAAGCAAAACCAACTTGTTGCACCATACTCCTTTTTAGTTGTAGTTTTATCTTCAACATGTTTCAGCCAGATTTACTGGCTATCTGCACAGAGTCATAAGCAGCGATGTTTCAATTTAAAATCTAAGTTGAAACATTGATGCATATGACTCCTGAAGATGACCAAGTATATCTGGCTGAAACACGTTGGAAATGTAACTACAAATAAAAAGGATTTAATATTCATGTATCCGTGCATTGTAGTGTAATTCAGTATAAATAACCAACAAGATGCAACTTGGTAACGGAATTTATTATTCCACTTGTTCATTAAAAGCTCAACATGTTTCAAGCGGTACATCGCACATCATCAGGAGCTCCAACTGTATTTGCAGCCTCTGGTTTATGTACGTGTGTGGTGACCGCTCGTAGTCAAGTCTGAGTGGGAACAAGTGGAATAATAAATTTCATTACCAAGTTGCATCTTGTTGGTTATTTATACTGAAATAAAAAGGAGTATAGTGCAACAAGTTGGTGTTGATTCTTTGGTCATGTGTCATTCATTTCTTATTGGGAACAGGCACATGGTTTGGTGAGTGGAAGCCAGAAAGAAACACATTAACTTTTTCTAGAAAACAACAAACTAATTTTGTGGCTGTTGGAGCTTCAGAGATTTTTTGACCCCTGTTTATATCAGTTTTGGGTGTTAGCTTCTAGGCATAGACAAAGCTTGGGTGTGTTTCATCCTAATTTTACACACCTCCATCTCTGTCTAACACTTTGTACTACTGTTGTTATTTTCGGACCGTATCTGTGCACAGCTTTTAGGTGAATCATTTCTTGCATCCTTTCCTTTTCATTCATGTTCATGTTTCTTGGTTGCGGGATTGCTTCTGTTTAACGCTTTCAGCCTCCAACCTTTGAAGCTACCCCTGTTGCACATTTGTTTCGCCCAGAACTCTTGCATCTCTTTGGTAAAGGACTAGAGCAGTGTTTCTCAACCTTTGTGAGACCGCGGCCCGGTAAATTCTTTTTTCATAAGACGGGGGCCCAGTCCCAACAGATTTACTCGTAATTACCTTCCCAATTTTTTTTAAGTTTATACATTAACCTAACATAAATATTAATAATTAATTATGGCATAATCATAAAGAGTATTAGTACACTTATGTATACGGTGTGGCATGTTGACAAATATAAAATTGTATTTAAATTAGTTATCAGTCACTGGACTAATGAAATGAGTTTTTCGACACATTCACGAATATTCTCCTCAGAATATTTCCACTATAAAATATTTATTCATGAAAAATGCTTAGAAAAACAAAATGACAACTTTCAGGAGAACCTCTCACGGCCCGGTATAATTGATGCCAGGGCCCGGTGCTGGGCCACAGCCCGGCAGTTGAGAAGCACTGGACTAGAGTTGCTTTCTTCCTTTACATCACAATCACACAGCTAATTTTCATCACTGCACATGTCTTGCACATAGATTCAGCACAATACCGTATTCTGTTTGTCAAATAGCTTGCCTCATTGTAAGGAAATTTTATGAACTGTATTGTATCAGTATTTAAGAGCCACTATATATATATATATATATATATATATATATATATATATATATGTGCGTTATTCTCTTTTAACACCATATCATTGGAAGTCCCCTAATATGGTCCTTCAGCTAAACTTATCTTGAACTGTCAAGATGCAGGCTTAGCATGTTCTTCCAAAACATCAGTAACTGTTTACTAGACTATCCATCCTGACTGTCCAGGAGACTGTAATCGTAATATGCATTGCCATAAGGACCTAAAATCTTATAGAGATGAAGTTACTTATAAGGTATCTGGTTGCTCGTCTGGGTATGTTAATGTAGCTTTTTGTGTGGAAAATGTGGATGGATGATTTCATTCTTGTAAAAATAAACATCTCATTTGTGTAAGAAGTCTGTCTTCTGGGGTGTGACGCTGTGCATTCCGTAAGAAGTTTACTAACATTTTAGACGAACCTTCTCCCACCATCTTCACCTTCTTCTGCCCTGCAAATTGAGGTGGTATATGCATCTGAAGGGGGCATGCGGTGGCACAGTTGGTTGAGGCACTACGCTACAAGCTGGAAGGTCGCGGGTTCGATTCCCGATGTTTTCATTGGATTTTTTCATTGACATAATCCTTCCAGCCACACTCTGGCCCTGGGGTCGACTCAGCCTCTAACAGAAATGAGTACCAGGAATGTTTCCTGGGGGGTAAAGGCAACCGGTGCTTAGGGCTGACAACCTTACCACCTTCATATGCCGATTGTCTTGAAATCTGGGAGCCTGAACCTCCTGGAACCCTTAGGGCCTGTCCAGGCGTGTAATGTGATTGCTTTACCTTTACCTTTATATGCATCTGAAGTTTTGGTAAATTTACACCACACTGCACAGTGTCACAGTCTAAAGTACAGTTTTTTTTTTTTTTAAATCACTTTAAGAACTTGAAATCTCACTTCTCATTTCTTTATCAGAAATTGTATTTTAGTATTAATTTTATCATGAAACCTTCTTTTAATTTAGAGATTTATGCAGATGCATGAGAGAATTCAAAAAGTGTGTTGTAAAATCATTCACACCTCTAGAAGAATAGGCCACAATTGAAAATCTAACCAGAATGTCTTATGGCAGTCTATAAGCCCAAGTTACTTAACACCATATAATAAAGCAACATCTGTAGTTGCTGTCATTCCACAAGATACTTATTATATCTTTAACCGGTATGTGTATTCGCTTCCATCTAGTGCTGAAGTTAAGAATGTGTGGAACTGTACTGCTTGTACTGCCACCTCCTCCATATGCCATGGTGTATAATTAAGCATTTATGCAGACAACACAAACTGTAAAGCAGACACGCTATAAAAACATTAAATTTCTGATTGGTGGCACTGGGCTGTGTTCCTTATGTTTTGGATGAATATGCTGGTGCTATATACAGCATCAAAGTGAGTGGGGCTCTGGCTGGTCCTGAGGGACTACCTGGACCACTTACAACCCTAGACAATTTGACCCTAAGGATGTGCACAGCAGCATGTTCCTTCGATATGTTGGCCGTACAGCCCGCTTCTACACTTTCCCAACACGGCTACAGTTACCATCAGTGCTCAACTGCCCCTGGAACCTTAAATCAGAATTAAGTAATCCTGTCACAGAAGACCTGAGATTTAAATTCTTGTTTGTATTGTTATGTGCAGCTCCCACAACGGCGATTTTTGTAGTAAAGGTAAAGGTAAAGGTAAAGTTCACCTGTAACAGGCCGCAAATCCCCAGAGGTGGAGTAAAGGTATAGCTTTACTCTTTCTTTAACCTCGGCGCTAGATGGGGTCGGATGGTCAACGCCACGCCCCAGCTGCTTTACCCCTGGAAAAGACCCAGTACCCATTGCATAGGAGGCTGGGTGGGCCCCAGGGCCGGTCTGGACAGGCGCGGAAAATCTCGCTCCCACCGGGATATATAAGTTTGTGTTCCTTGGTTTATTGAATAATGTTTTATGTATGGTTGTACTGCATCACTAGTCTACTTCTCTGCTGCATTTGTTATCACATGTGGGAGTGACAGACATCAATATGGCTAAAGAAATTGTGCAGAGAGCAGATGTGGTAGAAATTCTGTGGAGTTTTGCTTTTGTTTTTCATGGAATATTAATATTACAGTGTGGTAACAGTGGGTTAAAAGATTTCACCATTGTCATTGATAAACGTGGCATATAAATGGTAGTGTATAAAGTTAAAACTTTGTAAGATGACATTTTAGAATTACTAAAAATTACACACCATCTTTTATGAAGTGTTTTGCTGTTGAATATTATTTAAGACCCGGTTTATTTAAAGAATTTCCCACAAACACCGTGATTCGCTTGTGTTTTACTCCTGCTTCATATTTGTGAACTTGTGGGTTTAAATCTCAGACCAGATACCAGCTTTCCTTATCAAAGTTAGTTAACACTTTAAACGCCGAGTTAAATCCCACCTGCCATCTGCTGGCATTATTAGGAGCTCACCATATTCTCCACGTTAGCAGGATAAGGGTTAAATGACAGGACGGTACATCATTCCACTATGACATCTTCATTTTTCATACTTTGCAGTTTATTATTCAATAATTATACTAACATTTGATGTCATACAATCTAGATATTGATAGCATCTTTAAATAAGCTGTAAGTACATAAATAAGCTTCAAAATGACAAGCTTCTGATCAGGTTGAGTGTCATCCCACCAGAAGTTCTTACCACCTGTTATGCCACAAAAGTTGTGATTATGTGTGTGGGTTCAAACTAGGAACATGTGAATGATCAGACTGTTGGTCACTCCTAGGCCACATAGTCAGGCTAATTGTCCTTATTGTGATTATCCAGGCCCATAATAAGATTTGGATTCTTTTGTATTTTTTACATACTGCATTTACAATTTGTGCTGTGTTACCAGCAGTTGCAGTGTGCACCTGTATGTTCAGTTTCAGAATTACATTTACAAACCAGAGTGTTGGAGCTTGAAGAGAGAGTGTTACAGCAGAATCAGGACCTTGACAGTCATGTGCATATGATAGCATTACTGGAAGCAGAGAAACTTGAACATATGCAAGGTGAGTGAAGAATGGTGAACTGGAATATAAAAAGAAATCTAGGAAAAGAGGATTGTGTAGAAGTATGTTCAGAAGGTGAAACGGAAGTAATGTATGTTGGATGGGAGGGTTGTGAAAGCCAAGAGGGCTTAGAAGCAAATGGACATGTAGAAGGAAAAGCTGCTTGAGGGAAGATTTTAAAATTTGGTTCCAGAAATAGGAATTCAGAAGGTAGGTCAGTATAGTTCAGAATAGTAACAGTAATGTTTAATCTGTGTGTATTTATGTGTGGAAGTATGTACACACACACATGCCCACATGTATATGCGCTTGTGGATAAATTTATGTATGTACATATAGCGTATGTAATTTGATGTTGGCACTTGTGTAATGATGATGTCAGTATGCTGTCTTAATATTTGCTGGGAGAGACTGTGGAAAACTGGAAAAACGGAATGACCAGTCATTGGGTCAAGATTTTAACCCTAGACTTGGATTTTCAAGTTACTGACTTCATTCAGTAACAATAAATAAATAATAAAATATACAGCATTGTGTAATTTTATTTTTTTTTTGTATGTGTGTGTGTGTGTTCCAGATATCTGTAGTGAAAAGAAGAAAATTTCTGATTTAGAATCAGCGCTGGAAGGCCTAAAGACGTGCATACAGGAACTTGAAAATCAGAAAGTGTCACTAGAGATGAAGACAGTAGATCTGGAAGAGCAGGTTGACATACTCACCAAAGAAAAGGCAGAACTGCTGGAAGAGATAAAAGAGGTGTCATTCATGAACCAAGGCATAGAAGGATCTCTGACCACAGCAAAAGTGGAGAGTGGTTCTGATACAAGCAGTTTGTTGCAAAGTGTGGAACTGGTTGAAAGACAAGAGGAAGGAAAAGAATTGGTTGCTGAAACTCAGGATATGAATATGTCTTTGGAGCAATTAAAGGTTGAACTTCTCAGTTCAAATAAGATTATAGAAGAGCAGAAAGAAATAATCATGGACCTGAAATCTAAGATAGACTCACGTGATGAGGAATTGGAAATGCAGAATGAAGTAATTACACGGTTGGAGCACCTTGGAGACTACAGTGACAGAGATGATAGGATAGCAGAAATAGTAACAGAACTTCGTGAAGTGGCAGGTGATCTTGAAGAGTGGAAGACACGATGTACGGAAGTGGAGAAGCGCCTGCAAGATTTGGGTGAAGAGAAGATGGAGTTAGAAGAACGTTTCAAAGAAGTAAAGAGTGAAAATTCATTGTTAAATCAAGAGCTTATTGCTCAGAGAGACATTGCTGCTGATTTGGCATCTAAATTGCAAGAGCAGAGTAACGCGATAACTGGTCGAGATGAAAGAATATCCTCATTGCAGAATTTGATAGAGATAAATGGTCACGCTTTGGAAGCAAGGGAAGTGACTCTTAAAGATGTACATGAGAGGCTCAACAATGTGGAGAAACAGTATGCATTAAGACTGTCAGAGCTGAAATTGATGCTAACTAATAAGGAGAAGGAATTACTGGATATGACCTCAGCACTGGCAAAACAAGAGAACATGTTGGCAGACAAAGAAACCCAAATTATGGAACTCAATGAAACTTTACAGAAACAGAGCCACGAGTTTGCATCTCTTCAGCAACAACCGTCGGTCATCGAAGAAAATGTTTTTCATCAGTTCCGTATGCAGCTAGATGAAATGTCAGCGACTCTTGCACAGAAGGATGAGCTAAACTGTAAGATTGCAGAGGAGTGCCACCATCACAAGCAGAAGATAGACATGCTTACTGCAGACGTCGAAAATAAGGTTCAGTATATCATGAGACTTGAGGTACAGGCTGAAGAGTTGAAAGAATTTGAACAACGTTGGCAGTCAGCAGAATCAAGTCTGAAAACCCGTGAAGAAGAGTTGTGCATCCTCAAACAAGACCTTGCTCTGAAACAGTCAGAAATTGAAGACAAGATGGTTAAATTGGGGCAAGTTGAAGGGAAGGTAACAGAACTGACTGAAAAGAATAAAAAGTTTATTGCAAATTTGAAAACAAAAGCTGTTACTATAAAAGGACATGAGCAGAAGCTACAGCAATATGAAACAGTGGTTCAGGCTAAGGAGAAGTTGATTTCAGAATTAAAAGCTCAGAATGAGAAGCTTCTAGAACAGCAGGCTGGTAAAGCAGACTTGGAAGAGCAGCTGAAAATGTTCAGCATAGTGACAGAGGAGCTGAATGAAGAACAGTCAAGAACGGAAATGTTGGGTTATGAGCTGGTAAAGGCGACTGACGAAATTGTGACTCTTGAAAGTGAATTGAAGGCATCAGAAGCCAAGATAGAGGAATTGTCATCTGTGAAAGAAACCTGCACGGCACTGACCACCAAGGTGTCTGAGCTGGAACAAGAAATTATTGTATTGCAGGTGGAATTAAGAAATACAAATGATCAGATAATGTCGCTGGAAAAAGATAAAGTCAGGTTAATTGAAGAGGGAAAAGCAAAGGAACAAGAGGAGGTAAATAAGAGTTCAGTATTAGAAAATAAAATTAAAGAGTTGGGAACAGAGTTAGTGACACTGAGAACTGAAAGACTGGAAAAGCTAGAGGCAGAGAAGAAGGAACTTCTGCAACAGGTGTTGAATGCCAGTGATTCCATAGCAAAAGTTGGTGATCTTGAGGAACAGGTAAAAAGTAGGGATCAGATAATCACAGAATTGCAAGAAAAGTTGATGTCGTCATCTGAAAGAAATCAACAGTCATTATCAGCAGTTGAAGCAAAATTGCAAGAACGTGAGGCCGTTGTTGAATCTTTGGAGCAGGACCTAATGAAGTCTACAGAGAGAATGCGTCACTTGGAAGAAAGATTAGCATTTGTTGAGGAAAGACGTCTGTCACTTGAAAACACAGCAGAGACTTTAAGCTTTAAACTTCAGGAGTCAGATCGAGTGAAAGAAGAGGCTTTTGAGAATGAGGAGATGTTGGAACAACGTCTGACTATTCTTATTGCAAGTGAAGAAAACCTGAAGAAAAAATTTGAAATTTTAAACGGAGCAAATGAGGAGTCGGTACAAAGGGTTGCTGAACTGACAGCAGAAAATGTCAATCTAAGGAAGGAGGTAGTGAATGCTGAGAGTACGCTGAAAGGGTTGCAGAAAGAACTGGAAAGATTGTTGCCTTTTGAGTATTCACATATGCAGGCATCAGAAAAAACTGAAAAACTGGAGGCAGAGTTAAAACGTGTTGTGACAGAACTTGAACATCGAATGAAAGAGAAAGTTCATGAGGCACGACAGCATGCAGAAAATTTGGAAACAGACTTACGTAATGTGAATATACAATTAGAACATGTGGAGTTGGAAAAGAGGACTCTAATGGAGCAGTACGAGAAATTGAATGATGAAAGGCTAAACTTAGAAGATGAAATAGAGAGGCTGAACCAGGCAGTGGAGATATACAAACAAGAAAATATGGATCTCAAAGAACAAGTGCAAGAAAAGTTATCTGTATTAGAAAATACAATTTCAGAGAAAGAAATGGCAAGGAAGGAACTTGAAGAAACAGTTCATTATCTTGAAACTGAACTGCAAGGGAAAACCTCAGCAAATGAAGAGAAGGAAAGTGTCATCATTGGGATGAATGACAAGATACAGGTATTAGAAACAGAACTGAAGATGGTGTCTTCTGCAGTTGATACAGCAGCCTTGGAGAAGGAAGAGATAAAGAACAAGCTAAATGAAAGAATTGTTTTCTTAGAAAAGGAACTTCAAACAATGGTATCTTCATTTGAAAATGCTGCTGTGGAAAAGGATAGGATACACAGTGAACTACAGGAAACAATTCGATCTCAAGAAGCGGAATTAAAGCGATATCAACATATGCTTGAAGCTACAGTGTCGCAGCCCCAGACTGAAACTGACTCAGGCATTTGTAGAATTGTTTCTGAAGAGCATATTGCTACGTTAAATGCAGAATTAAATCAGCTGGAGTTAAGTCTGACACAGAAAGATAATGAAATTAAAAGCTATCAAACACGTCTATTGCAGTTGCAGTTTGGAAATGTTCAGAATGGTGGACATGATAGTTATGCATCTTTACAAGACAAAGTATCACACTTGGAAGATTCAAACATCAATTTACAAGAAAGAATACATGTTAGGGATTCACAGATTTCAAATCTGAACACAGCTCTAACTGCTTCAAATGTGGAGCTCAAGCAGCTCCAGTCTGAGCTCCAGAGCTATCATACTAGAGTGGAGGAATTAATGAAGCAAGTAAACATTCTTGAAGACGAGGCTGCGAATAAAAATAATTATATTGAACAATTGCAAGCGACATTCACTGAAACACAGGTTCCAGCCTCCCCACAGTTGGAGTCCATAACACAAGAGTATGAAATGAAGTTGTCAACTTTGAAGAAACACAATGATGAACTGTTTCATGAACTGTTGAAGATCAGAGCACAACAGGAGGTATTAGATATTGTCAGAGTAGCAGAAAAATGTGTTCATAATATTAACACATTGTCAGTGGATTTGGATAATGGATCTGAATCAGTAAAATTTCAGGAACCTGTACAGGCACAGTCAATTTCCACAACCATGGAAACTCAGGTAAAGGCATTGGAAGAAGAGCTGCAAATTATGAGGTCAGAGAGGGATGCAGCTTTACTGAGAATTACAGAACTTTCATCTGGAATTCCTCCATCTGCTAGTGATACAGTCCTGATGCTACAAGATGCTGCAGAAATGTCCGTAATTGAAGAAAGTGTTGAAGTTGGTAGACCGTGCCATCAGACAGACAGAGCACAGACAATCTGTGAAGTAGAATCTTTTACAGAGAGGGACCATTCACTGGATACATTCCAACAGGTAGCGGCACCTGACACAGTTTTGAGCCTTGGGTCTTCAAGTTGGGATGTGGGTGTGGAAGGAGAAGGGGAAGGGTGGGGTTGGGGTTCTGAAGAAGCGCACCTTGAAGAGGAGCACATGCAGAAACAGAAGGAGACTCTCTTGTGTACAGAGACATCAGATGTGCTGAAAGATCGCATAGTCACTCTAGAGAACCACATCACAAATGTTCAAGCTGAAAAGGAAAAACTGTTTGAAGAACTACGCACTGCACAAGTTCGTAGTGGAAAAATGCTGAAAAAGTTAAAGGACTTGAAACTAAAGAATGACAGTTTATTGAAGGAGAATGTGGAACTGGCACAGAAACTTAGTGATAAGAATTTTGATGACCTTGATCAAGCCATTGAAGAAGAACTTAAAATTCGTATTGATACCTTGGAGAAAGAACTTAGAGAAATGAGAAACGAAAAGGATACTGCATGCAGTGAGAAAGAGCGATTGGAGAGTCATGTAGACATGTTGACATGCGCCAATGAGAGGTTAGTGGAGATGAAAGAAAGACAGGACATTGATGTGGAGGTGTGGAAACAAAGGAACAGAGATTTGAGTAATCAGGTGCAGTCACTGGAATGGAGAATAGGGGAACTGATTGAAGAAAATAAATCTGTACTTGAACCTAACACAAGCAGGGAACAGGATTTGAAAGACTCGTTCTTCTCTTGGGATAAGCATGGTTTCACCCCTGAAAGTAAGCATTTGTTTGACTTAGAGTCATTGAATAATGAACTGCAGGAGAAAGTGTCAGCACTGTCAGTGGATAATGAAAATTTACAGGGACTTCTAGAACATCAGAGAAACCTGCGGTTGGCTGCAGAAGCTGAATTGCAGGAAGTACAGCAAAGAATGTCACACACAGATGCTGGAACACAGTTTTGTTCTGAAGAAAATAACAGTTTGAAAGAAAAGCTGCATTTAGAAACACAGGAAAAGACACTGGAGGAATTAAAAAGTGAGTGTGGCAGACTTGAGGAAAAAAATAACAACTTGCAAAGTGCATACCATGCTCTGAAAACAGAATATGACCGTGTGTGTACAGAATCAGAGGAGTGCATACTTGCAGCTGAGAGGAAATGTGAGTCATTGCAGAGTGAGTATGCAAAGAAAATAGAAGATGTTTGTAATGAAAAAGTTGAAATTGAAGAATATTACAGAAATGTACTTAGAGAACATGATCAAGTCATTGAAGATGCAGAGAAACTACGTAAAAATTTGGCAGACCTGACCCAACAACACGAGGCCTTAAAATTAGAATACAGCAATCTAAGAGAACATATAATCGTGCAAGAGAAAACATTAGCTCTTGCAGATAAGCAGAGGTGTGACCTAGAACATGAACTAGCTCAGCTTAAATCAGAAACAGAAAGTATCTCTTCAGGCTTAAGCGACACATCTGGATTATTGTCTCGGCAGAAGACGAGGATTTCGGAGCTAGAAATGGAGCTGCGAACCAAGACCGAAGAGACAGAGAGGCTGTGTCAGTTGCTTGAGAGTCAGAAGCTTGAGCGAGCAGAAGTGGAACAGGAATGGAATGGTAGGGTAGAACGTTTGAGAAAGGAACTTGAATTGAGTGCAGAGGATTTATATAAGCAGCAAGATCGTTACAGCATGCTTATGAAAGAATATCAAGAACTTAGGGACCACAGTAGTGAAATGATTCAATGTCATGTTCAGGAGGCTGTGAATGCAAAAGAAAAAGAGATTGAAATTGTGAAAACTCAGCTTAAAGAGAAGGAAACCCAGTTTGTTGTGGAGATGGAGGGGAGGTCCAAGGAAGACACAAAATATAAGTTGGATGAAACCTCAGCTCTGCTAACTACTAGAGACAGGGATATTGAAATTCTCAATTTGAGACTTACACAAAAAGAAAAGGAAATTGAGGAAATATCCTATATAAAGGATAAAGACATACAGAATTTAAAAATAATGCTATCAGAGAACGAACACAAATTTGGGGAAATACTGGGGCAGAAAGACCAGGATATTTACAACGCACAGGTCCTGTTGGCTGAAAATGATGCCAAAATCAGTGAGCTCCAGCACACGCTTGATGAAGAGGCAAGACAGTTAACAGAACTACGAGAACTTCTTGAAGATCGGGAACTTAAAGTAAGGCAGTTGAAGGATGAGCTGTTAGTTACAAGAAACAGTGCAGCACAGGCCGTGTCGTTCTTGCCTAAACAACCACACGACTCGTTGACTAGCTCTTTAACGGATGAAAATCGGTCTTCAGTGGAAGAGCATTTGGACAGGAGAGAAAAGAAAGATAGTAATGCTTCAGACACACAACAGGAAGAACTGGATCTGGCACTGTACATGTTGCACCAACGAGACGTTCGGTGCGATGAGCTGACATTGGAACTAATGCAGGTGAGAATTCTAATAAAACAACTAGAAAGTCGATACATATTGTATTTTGTGTATCAGTTTATGTAATGATGTTTTCTCAACTCTATTCTTTACTGGACATAAAATGGGTGGATGATTGTGAAGGAAGTGGATGTGGCCTATTTTAACATATTGTGTCAGCATTTTCCAGGTATAACTGAGGAAAATGACAAGAAACTGGAGAAATTATTTGGCCTCTGGACTTACAATATCCTAAAATAAACAACTACACCACAGAGTGTCATCTTAATACAGGCCCACTCAACCCGTAACTCGCATTATTTTGCCCACATAGACATTTAAATGAGAAAGCATCTTTTAACCCTTTCCCTGGCAAAGCTGAAATAGAATACTGAAGTAGTTTTATTTTTGGAGACACATTAAAATACTACTTAATTTTGTAAAAATGTGCTATGAAGATAGTGACACTCTAACCTAGGTTGTGAATTACATTTTTAAATAAATTTTTCCTGTTATTATCAGTATAGTTTTATTGCAGTTGGTGTATAGACAAATACACAGGTGAAACGTATACTTATTCATTCCTAATGTTGTGTATTGCATTTGATGTTGCCCACATGCAAACCAAATTTTGCCGGAGTTGCCCATGCCACATAAAAGTGTCAGCAGGCCTGTCTTAATACATGTTTTGATGTGTAACTTACCCTAATGACAGTGCCATTACAGTTCACATTCTATTCACAGGAGTTACAATCTGATACCATTATTATGTATGTTACTGTTGTGTATTAGGGCTGTATCTCAGTAAGTGCTGTTCGAACAGACAAACGGCGCATTTATATCTTTAGCCACTGCTTTATATTCATTAAGTCTTAGAATCGTATTTTGGCCCTGCAGCTTACCTGATTGCAGTTTTTACATTTTTCTCAGTTTCTTCAGGCAGGCTGCAGGATACTGCCTCAAATTATGCCACAGCCACTTTTTTCCCTCACTGTTTCCCATAATGTATTTACAACATGTTATTATTTTACAGTAAAAAAATATGAGCTAAATTTTGTATAATAAAACCAACTAGATGCACTAATTTCTCAAATTTATTCTTGAAATGAAACTCTACATGTTTCGGACAGTTCCTCTGTCCATCATCAGGAGTTTTTCACTGTACACATAGCGATGGTAT
>Ga0268261_10001658_pt1 | contig 15519 bp, 26 predicted proteins | sample TergutNc150P1_FD_190353 | JGI IMG/M metagenome (GOLD analysis project Ga0268261, IMG submission 190353) | Nasutitermes corniger P1 segment gut microbial community from laboratory colony in Florida, USA - Nc150 P1 (SPAdes) (version 2) | ecosystem: Host-associated > Arthropoda: Insects >... | reverse complement strand
TCCCGCCTGCAAATAGTACAGTTACAGTTGGGACGTCGACACCCGGTCACCGGACGTAATCAGTTTCGAAGCCTCGTGACACACGAGCCGCAATGTACTGTCTCCACCCGTCAGACTCTTTGTAGTATTTTAGACAGCTCGGTTAGCGCGGGATAGTCACGGCGAACTAGGGTTAGACAATACTTGGAAAAACTGAAACGTTCGTAGTGTAGCCAGATAAATTGCACAAATTCGAGATTGGAAGAGGGGTCGCAATTATTGTCGGTATCTATCCCGTAAATAGCAAAGGTCATCTTAAAACTCACGCGAGATTTCGTAGCTGTAGATATCTTCGTCTTCGATGTCCAAAAACTCAGAGATATCCGTGGAGGTAGAAACGGTCCTGAGGGTCTGGTTCCTGTCGAAAGATGCTCCGCACTAGGGGAGAGTCTGTCAGAGCTATAAACAATGACGCGCTAGTATACGAGTTGAAGACACCGGCCATGAATAGCACAAAACCGCCCGCGAGAAAGCAGCAAATACCGTGACAGAACAAGACGTATAGGAGACGCGAGATGTGTGTACTGTGCGGAAAATGTACGGGGTCGAATACTGGAAGCAAAGTGCAATTGCCGGCAGATGCTCGCAAACGTCTTAGGTCTTCGTAGCGGGTAGTGGAGACGGAAAAGTTCTGTCCGTTTACACGCATGTTGATCTGAAATAAAAATATCCCAGCTATAATTAGTTTTTTGTTTTTTATTTGGTACAAATATCAGGGTCTCGGGCAGACGGTTCGTCTCTCACACGAGATATCGTACAAATCGTCTGCTCGAGATCCTGATAATAGGAGTGCCGACATCTGAACAACCGTAGAATTTTAATTTTAGTCCGGCCGACTCGCCGTTCATTCATTTTGTTTCTCGAAATTTCGGGATCAAATCCCCGTACAAGCACAGAAACTCTTCATTCCCGGTTTCCTTCAGATGGAGGATGGCTAGCCGTTCGTCCATTTGCACGTGTAAAATCTTGTACGGCTGCTGCGGCTTCAGCAGCCTGAGGGAAGTGCATTTCATGTTTCTGGAACCGTTAGATAGAGAAGTAATAGATGTATCATTTAATTACTTTATTATTTTGTTCTGTATCCCAGCTACATTTTATACAAATATCAGGGTCTCCGACAAGAGGTCCGTTTCTCACACGAGATATTTAACGAACCCCTTGCCAGAGATCCTGATAATCGGCGTACATCCCTTAAAACTGTTACATCCGAAAAATTTTATTTTCATTACGGCATTCTCCGTTTATTTCTACGTGCCGCCGTTTCACATCTCGAAACGTCTGCCTTAAATGATGCGGAATGAGGAGTAGGGACATGAATTCTTCTTTGTCCACATACCCTTTGAGGACTAGAAGAATGTTATTCATGGGTCTTTCCTCACTCCGTATGATTTTGTAGGGACGCTGTATGTCCAGTCGGCAGAGCGAAAGGTATTTCATAGTTAGGATTCTAGAAAACAGTAAAGAAAAATATAGATATATATCATTAATTATTTTATTATATATATGTTTACACACGCGCACATGGCGGCGGGTGTTCAGCTCATATACACGTGAAACCCACCGCCATATACCTTAAGGACAGGTTCCCCGTTATCCGTTCGGCCTGCAAATTCCAAATAAGTTTTCAATTCTGTTTTCTTTAAGTTGCATACAAAATGTAGTAAGTGTTTCATGACATCTTCGCGGTATTTGAAGAGCTCTAAATACCGGAACGTCATGATACACCGCGAAGATGTTATCGCCCCATTTGTCTATTAGTGCACCTTCGTAGGAATCTTTCTCTATTAACTCGACGTGTTCAAACAGGCCGAGGAGCATCATCCTGGTGATCATGTCGACAGGATCTAGGGGGAGTTCGGCTTCTGGGGTATCTGCGCGTGTGGGATTCATCTGGAAATTCACAAGAATATCAATTCTATTTCCAAGATGTAAGAATTTGTGGTGGTGTTGGTGCTTAGGTATTTGAGGCTTAGTGATAGTGTCTTTTCATTGATGCGTCGCAGTTTTTCATCACTGGATAGAACCCCATAACGGGGTAAAAACACTTTCAAAAACGTCTGGGGGATTCTGCTCGTAGAGTCGCCAATACCGCCTCGCCATATTTGGTCTGGACCCTCTCCGCTCGCTCGACAGGATACGGCACCTTTGGCTTCAGAGCACCGATTTTGATCTGCTCGCAGGATGAGATCATCTTAAATTTCGAAGATAGATCCATCTGAAAATCGAAACACCCGTGTAAGTTCTAATCCGTTTTTTTGTTCTCGAGAGGTAATCACTCGACTGTCTTTAAACTTTTTGTGCTTCGCGTTACTCTGCGAGACCTTTTATAGTCAGACGACGGTGGCTATTCTCGGCACTATAGACAGTAAAGCGATAGCTCCTAGCGTGTAACAGCACGTTCTCACGTACGTGTGCAGCGTGCAATAAAGACAAAACCTTGGAGATAGAGGTCTAGTAAACCGATATATTCATAACCGTTTAGGTCGTGCTATTTCTACGTGCTTTATTCAGGTTAGTGATATATTTTTTAAATCATAGTATAGTGTGTATGTGTGGTTGAAACGCGAACCTATCCTATCATTTGCGCTGTGTCAATTTCAGAATATGTCGCAAGACGTTGAGCCTCAGAGATTAACGATCGAAGAGGAACAGACCAGACCGTACAGGCGTTTCAATGCTCGGGGAACGCAGCTTACCGTGCGTCGCTTACCTCCACCCGAGGGAGAGGATCCGAACCCCATGTCCCATTTCCTACACAGTGACAATTATTCGAGCACGCATTACGAAATCTCGATGATAGCGATATGGTTGAAATTACAATTAGTAATGAAGTTGAGGTGAAAGACAGCCATAGGGATCAGCTTCAGAAGAAAGGATCAGATAACGGGAGATGTTATCTGGTCGGTGTTCGAGAAAGTGGCCATTCCGTAAAGTTGCCTGTCGGCAATGGTGGTAACAAAATCGCGTCATAGGGTAGGCCGCTCGAAATGGTTCGTCTGAAAAAAAGTATCGTACAAGTCAAAGCGGAAAGTAACTGTCTGGCTCACGCCCTGGTCATAGCAAAAGCAAAAGTAGACGGCGATCCAAATTACGAATCATACCGCCACGGATATAAGCTACGTCCCGTAGTCGATCGCCTACTCAAGACGACAGGTATAGACCTGTCACGTGGTGGGGAGTACCAGAGCTAATGAAATTTCAAGAACATTTCAAAGAGAATAGGATCGTTGTTTTCGGAGGATTAAATTGCGAGGACATTTTGATGATTGGAGAAAAGAATTAACCTGGTGTATGACGTAAAGAGACATTAGCACGTGATAATCTTACGAGTGCGATGGCTCAAAGGTATGTATGCAGAGGCTGTAATAAAGGATGTAAACTTGGCGAGACGCATAAGTGCGGAGAGCCATGTAGCGACTGCAAGTCGATTGCTCCGTTTACGTTTGCTGAAGAAAGAGTCCCATGTGAGTCCTGCAACAGAAACTTTAGAAGTCGCGCATGTTTCGAAAAACAAGACATAAGCTAGACGGCAAGATCGTCTGCGAAAAGGTGGGAAATTGCCCCGTGTGTAATGTGTGCGTGTCGAGAAAGAATCACGAATGTTTCAAACCATTCTGCCCGAATTGTAATAAGAACATGGAAATAAATCTTCTCTGCTACATGCAGCCTTTAAAGAACGAATTGCCTAGCGCCGATGATGTATTATTCGTATTTTACGATTTCGAGACCTCGCAGGACACGAAAATTAGCGAAACTGCGAGAGTACATGTCCCTATTCTCGTTTGCCTTCAGCAGTTCTGTACGGCCTGCGAGATGCAAGACGATTATGAGCAGCATTGCGCGCGCTGTGGCAAGAAACAGCATTCGTTCTTTGACGATCCAGTAGGCGATTTGTTATCGTACTTATGCGAACCACGCCCTTGGTGTAAGAGGGTTGTCGCGATAGCACATAATGCCAAAGCCTTCGACGCACAATTTATATTGGATAGGACTATTTTACTCAAGTGGACCCCCGAATTGATATTAAATGGTTTAAAGATAGTATGAAGGTCCACCATATTCAATTTCTAGATTCAGTATCCTATATGCCGATGTCTGCGTAAGCTGCCCAAGGCTTTTGGGCTGCAGGCGTCCAAGTCTTGGTTTCCCCACCTGTTCAATACGAAGGTAAACCTAGACTATGTGAAACCGATACCGGACATCAAGTATTACGGTGCTAACGAGACGTCGGAGGGAATTCATGGCCTGGTATAATGAGCAGGAAGTCAAGGTCTTCGACAACAGGCACGTGTTAGAATACTGCCAAGATGATGTCACCGTACTGCGTCAGGCATGTCGGGTATTCAAACGCGAATTCCTAGAAATAGGAAATATCGAGGTTTTCCTCGAGGCACTGACAATCGCGTCGCCGTGTAACAAGGTGTTGCGTAAAAATTTTTGAAACCCGAGACGATTGGATTAATTCCTCCGGGAGGTTATAGTGCAAATCGACGGTATAGCAAGAAAGCGATGATGTGACTCCTGCATATGGAACGGACGGACGGGTGTCATACGGCACGCAAGAAATGGCGCGAATATAGACCTCCAGAATTGCCACATTACAGTGTGGACGGTTACTGTGCCGAGACTCGAACCATTTATGAATTCTTGGGATGTTACCATCACGGTTACAAATGTCAGCCATCCCGGGACGTGAAGACGCTAGCAAACGGAGAGACGTTAGCCGAACGATACGAACAGACGATGGCTAGGATCGAGCAGTTAGTGTTGGCTATACTGTCAAAGTACAGTGGGAATGCGACTTCGAAGGAGCCGACGATCTGCAGACATCCCATTGTCGGACGCGCGCCGTTGAACACTCGTGACGCTCTGTACGGGGGTCGAACCGAGGCCATGCGTCTTCACTACAAGATCAAAGAGGTTGAGGAGACTAGTTCTGCGATATGAGTCTTTACCCGTACCTCTGCAAATATATCAAGTTCCCCATAGGTCACCCGATCATTCACGTAGGGGACACATGCGCAGACAGAAGCATGTCTAAAGATGGAAGGACTGACGAAATGTAAGATCGTACCGCCCACGAACCTCTATCACCCCGTTCTACAATACAGATACGATAAGAAACTTATTCTGCCTGTGTCGAACATGTGTCCAAGAACACAATGCCACGAGCGAATGTCAACATCGCAGCGATGCAGAGAGATGCTTGGAAGGCACATGGGTCATAGACGAGGAACAATTGGCCGTAGACTAAGGATATAAAATTTTGGAAATCCTCGAATTCTACGAATACCAAGTCACGTGTTACGATCCCGAAACGGGTAATGGCGGCCTCTTCGCAGACTATATCGACACATTTTTGAAATTAAAACAGGAGGCTAGCGGTTACCCGAGCTGGGTTCGAACCGAGGATGACAAGGTCCAATTCACGGACCAATTCCATCAGGACGAAGGCATTCGACTAGAAAGAGACTCCATCGGCTATAACGCCGCAAAGCGATGTCTAGCTACACTATGTCTCAATTCGATGTTGGGAAAGTTGACCGAGAGAAGCAACAGGACGCAGTCGAAGTTAATGCAGCCTGCAGAACTGTAGATTCCTAGTAACGCCAGGTGTGGAAGTGCAAAACGTGTTGTTTGCCTGCGATGACGTAGTCTGGATATCTTGGCAGTATTCAGCAGACGAGCGATTGCCTAGTTTGTCATACCAATGAGGTCATGGGCGCTTATATCACCTCCGGAGCGAGGGGTCATCTGTATGGCTTACCGGAGTGAGGATTCATCTGTATGGCTTCTTAGATAAGCTGCAAGAAAAGGCCATCTACACGGATACGGACTGTGATTTTCATACAGCCAGGGCATGAAAAAAACGTACACTAATAGAGACGGGTGACAATTTAGGCCAGATGCAGTCCGAATTAAAAAAGGACGAATTAATCGTGGAAGTGGTCTGTGCAGGCCTTAAAAAGTATGCGTACAAGACATAGATCGGCGAAGGGCGAAAGCAAGACCGTCTGTTAAGTTAGGGGTATTACACTTAATTATAGTGCCTCGCAATTGGTGAATTTTGAAAAGAAAAGGCATGATCTTGAGTAAGGACGACGAGACAGTTATCGTGCGTACAGAGAACAAGATCAAACGCAAAAGGATCGACGGAGGTGTACATTTAATAATCGAACCCAAAGACAAGATGTATAGAGTGTCGTTTTCAAAGCGAAGACGTTTGAATGATAATACGTCACTACCGTTCGGATATATAAACGCGAGGTGAACGTCGAAATAGGTCATTCACATGGCCGACGACGTCAGGTTCAAACATCCTTTCACGTGCATCGTGAGCTGTCCGTCGGGATCGGGCAAGTCATCGTTTACCTTGCGCTTCGTGCAACATCTCGATTCTCTGTGTACGTTACCTGGCTTTAGCGGAGGGATCATCTGGTGTTACAGCGAGAAGTTTGCCGTTCCCCGAGAAAAGTTGACCTCTACATAAGAACGTCAGTTTTCACGAGGGCGTTCCCCAGAATTTCGGTAACGAGCACTGTAAACCGTGTGTCATAATTCTCGACGACCTGTTGAACGAGGTGTATTCGAAAGATGAGACTTGTTCACGAAAGGCAGTCATCATAGGAATATTAGCGTTCTTATAACTTACAACCTGTTTCATCAGGGGCGTTTCTTCCGCGACATCTCGCTAAACGCCAAGTATTCAGTCGCCTTAAAGAACGTCAGAGACGAGTCAATTTCAATACTTGGCGAGACAGGTGCATCCTAGAGATAGTGATAGTTTATACAGGTCGTATCTGGAAGCTACCGAGAGAGCGCACGGTTATCTCATATTACATTTCGCACAAGACACAGACGACCGCTTGAGGTATCGAACCAATGTCTTCCCTGACGATTATCCGCCCATAATCTATATGCCGACAAAGAAGGGTGATGAAGCGGATAAGATCGAATTTTCACGCTCTGCAAGTATTGAAGATGGCGGATCCTAAACTGCGTAAAGCCATATTAGCAAACTGTAAGAGGGAACTTGTGAAAACTCTGAGTGAGTGCTCGTTAAAGCTGTTGCGATGTAACGTGAAGCTGACACCCTGCCAGAAGAGGAAATTGCGAAAACAGGGTACACCTACGTAAGCTAGCCGATAAGCGTGTTTCACTAACTTCAAAGAAGAAGGCCATTGTTCAGCGAGTTGGTTTCTTACTCCCTCTTCTAGGCGCTGTGCTGCTAACACCAGTTTCATATTCAAGCAGTGAGAGACATGTTACGTAAAATGTACATCGTGTCGCTAGATTACCTAAATACCGTCACGAACAAGAACACCCCACCACCCCTCCTCAGTCTCCTAACACGGAGAAGGCAGGAAAGAAACAATAGCAGTAAGTGACTACGGTCTGTAAAAAAGATAGACGAAGAAGAAAAAGAAATATTTGTCGCAACTTGAACACGATAGGTGGGTTGCAAAACGCTTCGCGGCGAGACGTGGACGTGACTATGATAAGTGGTTTAATGTACGTGGCAAACTTCATGAGGCTGATACCGAAAAAAGAACCAGATAAAGACTAGCCGATTTCTTAAAGCAAGTACTACCAGCCTACCCCTCCTCGGATACGCAGACAGAACATGGTCCCCCCGTGAAATTAGGACCACCACATCGTGCAATCCCCACAAAACGACATTTAGCATATGAGACGACGTTGCCTATTCTATCTACGTCTAGGGATGTTTATGAGACGCTTATTCCACATCCCCACTCAATTAAAAGAGACGATGATGAATACTATGTGAGCGACAATGACCTGCGAGTCGAACCCCACGTGGTAGATTACGGTGCAATGAATGTGGGCGCCTTGGCTAGACCGTACGTATTCCCCTATTTGTATGAATCTAAGAAACGCAGTCTCGATACAGTGTACGGTATCCGAAGAGACGGTAACGTGTTCATGATAGGCGATTCGCAAGTCGGTGTGAATCGCGACGGTAATATCCATATCAATAACGTAGAGTTCCCCGCGACAAAAGCTCTTGGGAGCTGGTGACACGTAAGAGGGTGGATAAAGATTCGGTTACCACCGCCGATATAAAACAATATAAGACAATTTTGGAAATGACCAATGCGCATTTAGAAGGGTATAAGCCCCGTGCTAACATCCGCACTTCCAAAGGTGTCAGGTATAAGGAGATTATTTCGAAGCTCTTCCCAGGCGGCGGCACCCGACAAAGCGGCGTCGAAGGCGCATTACGTCGCGAGTGGATAACGTATAAATATTCATGTTGCGGAGACCACTGATCCTGCTGCACCGTCAGCATTTTCTAGCTTACGTAATCTGCAACAGGCAGGTGCAACTATCAGTAAACCGATAAAGACTGCTGCTGCTTTGTCTAGCCCACACACGCTTCGAAAGGCGACTGTTAGTCACGCTCCCAGTAAACGGACATAGCTAAAGCAGAAAACGCCGAGGAAGATAAAGGAGTGGTTGGAAACGCAAGATGCATATGCGTTGTATAGGCCCCTCAGAAAACGCTTCCCCTGAAATCCATATACCGTCAAAAATATCGACGATGTTTGGAAAATCGATATTTTGGATCTGACATCCTTGAATAATAATAATTATAGGTATCTAGTGCAGGTAATTGACGTGTTTTCAAAATATCTGCATAGCATACCTCTACGTACAAAGACGGGAAAAGAGGTAGCGCCAGCACTGGAATCTATATTTCGGGACCCCAAATACACGAAACCTATACGCAGACGGCCCGTGTGGGTGCGTCCAGAGAAGAGAAGAGTTTTTGAATACCCAATTTCAGACGTTACTAAAACGTGGGTGTAGAATTTCAAGTCTAGAAATCCGGACGTCAAATGCGCTGTCGTGGAGCGTGTCAGCAGAACTCTGCGTGATAAAATGCACAGATATTTCACCTATAAGAACACGTATAAATGTATAGATGTCCTGACCAAATTTGCCAGGTGGTACAACGCAACAGTTTCTTCCACCACAGGTATGGTACCCGCCGACGTGAGCGACACCGACGTCCTCACGATCTTGAATAAGATGCGTGGGAAAGCGAGCAAAACAGCGTTTAAGCAAGCCAAAATTTCGGGTAGGCCAGCACGTACGCATCAGCAAGGAAAAAACGAAATTCGCGAAAGGCGGCGAACAAAATTATACCACAGATATTCAAAGTACGTAAGGTAGTGCACAGAACCCCCCGTCCCGTGTTCGAACCCGAGGACTTGCGAGGCCGAGAGATCGAAGGCCAGTTTTACAGAGAATTGATTCCCGTTCACGAAACAGACCACTTATAATATAGATAAAATACCTGACAAAAGGGTCAGACGCTGCTTTCTAGAGTACCTCGTTCGATGTAGAGTATACGGCGAGTATTTCGATTCGCGGGTTCCCGTCACCGATATATAGCCTTTGTAAAGACACATGGATCGCGGTCATTTCTACATCACGCTGTTTAGTAACGCCTCTCAACATATATACGCAGACAATAAGATCGCAGCATTCACGATACAATTGGCACGGGCCATAATACTTTACCCATCTGAAATTTGGGAGGTCGGATAATGCGAACTCTCCAACCCCTCGACCCTGCCGGTAGGGGATAATACGAACGCTTTGGTGTCTTGCGATCTGATAGCTCCACAATTTATAGGCACTACCTTGGTCAGATTTTTGAGAACATTTAACACCACCTGGCCAGCCGATTACGATACCGAGTATCCGACAACGTTTATTACTTACCCGTGGAAAAGAGAATGTTTCGAGACATGGGTATAGAAATACTAAACGGGTCGCCTTTAAAGATAGCAAGACCCCCTTGAAGGTGGTCCTTCATTTTCGGCGAATCATTACACATTGATATATATAAATAAATCGATACCCTGCCCATCTACATTTACAAGTATGATGCCGTTAGGACAGTATTATATACGTCAAAGGGGGTTGGTGGAGGAGGGCGTGGCATAGCTCCCGTCTATTCCGTCTCGCCCTTCGTACAGCGCGGACACGGTATAGGCAGTTTTCTTCGCGGGCTCTGGAGGACCGTGCGACCCGTACTGTGGAGCGGTGCCAAGTCTCGGACGCGAGACGCGCACAGGCGGAAATATGACCGAATTAGCCGCCAATCCCGGACAGACAGGTGACATTTTATCGAAGCACGCGACGTCAACGACGCAGAATATTATTAAAAAATTGCGCGCCGGGGATGTAAGAGAAAGAGAAAGCATCTTCCCACAGCCATAAGGCCAAGAGATTTAAAATCGCAAAGCGAAAATCTAAATGCAAGGCCCCTTCCAAGTCTAAAAAAGACATTTTCGTGATTCGCATCAGTCACTACCCGATCATGTCTGGAGAAGTAGAGTCAATAGCGAGTTCGATATCTTCGCGCCTAAGCCGGTACTGTCGGCAATCCTAGGGACATGTGGTTCACTATAAGCCGATCGCGACAGTAGGTCGGAACGATCTCAAATTTTTGATACCTGGCGATAGCGAGACATACATCGACCAAGACATTAAACTGTTTGAGGCAAGATAATCGGCGCGGTTGGGAAAGATCTTGACGCTTCAGATTTTACGGCGGGAAACAATTTCCTCAATTCTCTGTTCAGTCAATTTAGCATTTCCCTGAACTGAGTGAATATCACGCCCGCCTCAGATCTGTACCCCTGCCGTTCATATCTGGAAACACATGACCTATGGTTCAGACGCCTCCAATTCGCATCTTACAAACTGGTATCAACGAAGGGGATGTCTTGGCCGGGGATCCGACATCCGACAGCATCAAGAACAAAGTCTTTGTCAAGCGATGGGAGCTACAAAAACAGAGCAAAGTAATAGAGTTATACGGTCGTCTACACGCCGACATCTGCAACGTCTCGCAATTTTTGCTGTCGGATTAACGCAAATGCCGATTCAAAAGCGACTTTTAAATTTCTCGACCCCGAACTGAAAGTGCGTCGCATCCGACCCAGCTCTAAAATCTCCTACGCCCATACTGAGGCGTTAAGCAAGGGATGCATTGCCCGATGTAACTTGAGAGTCGAACTCAAGACTTCCACGTATGCCGGAGGCCCTCAAGCAGTATCCATCATTAACGCTGTTGGGTGCTCTCCCGAAATGTCTTATTTTCACCACGGTGAAGAACACAGGCTTTTTCGGTTCGAGAAATTCGAACCCGTATAATCTCCGTCATTACGATCTGACCGGCTTCACCATGTACGTGAACGGTAGACAGATTGCTAGTGAGAGCTTGTCTCTGAACATGGGTCACGAAAAACGTCAAAGGATACGCTACACTGTTCGAAGGTATCGGCATTCACCACTCGAACTCGGGACTCCCGATAACTCACGACATGTATATAAACGGGTTCCTCATGATACTGTACGATCTTACGCCTGATCTGGCAGCGTCGGAAGGCCACGCCTCACCCCCTACAAACGGTGACATAGAGTTGAAATTTGCCAAGGCACTACCGGAGGCTGTCACCTGTCTTTTGTATCTAGAGTATGACAATTCTGTACGCATAGATCTGGCCCGCAACGTTTCAACAGACCTCATAATAATCGACACCCTCCAGATTCAACACGCTCTACAGAATGTTAATTCTTTTCTCGGGGTCTATGCTTCGGATCTCCTACCGCTGTCAATCGTGCAGACGGGCACTATCATAGTTAACACTGTCCCCCACACCGAGCCTGGCTTACATTGGCAGGTCATATATTTTCAAAATCCTCACCGCACCTCAAACGGCTACTTTTTCGATTCCTACGGCCGCTATCCTTTTATTCCTTCCATCCGAGATTTCATACGACGCCATTGTACAGTCTGGCAATACAATAGAACGCAACTCCAAGGACCTACCACTACAATATGTGGCGAATATTGCTGCCTCTTCGCTCTGTACATGGACAGGGGCTACACCCCCAACAGTTAGGGGGCCTGTTTGCTGCTTCAAACGCCGACCGAAACATACACCAGCTTTTCTGCTCGGAATTTGGCCCTGCGCTGTGCAAACAGCGCTTTGGAGGGCAATGCTGTACCAGTCTATATAAAAGGTGATTTATTAATCTTAATTGTTTCATTCTGTATATAACATAGTTCAAAGATGGATATAGAGTGTGTGCGTGATGTTTTATGAGGTCCTCCGCGGCCGGGAGAACGAGGAGGTCGTCAAAGAAGTCTCGGTGGCTGCCGAAAATGTCAGACATTTCATTTTAAATTACCTTACTGTACAAAGGCTCACGGTTCTGACAAGAACGGCCTTTCTTGGGGAGACTGTCAACTAGACTACGAGAAGCTTCGCGACACTATAAGCCGCGGCCGTCTCAGGATACGCGCATCTGTACGCCTATGGCATAGCAAAGACCAAATTTCTCACAGAATTCGTGGCGCAGCCTGTCCGAAATCTGCAAGATTTTGAATGTCCCCAGCCCCAAGGCCTCAAGGCTCAATTCAGCTGCAGTATGCCTTGCCACAAGAATTATCTAAACTACAGTTGCGCAACCCTTAACGCGCATACATTATTCAAATGGCTCAAGCATCACCTTCATTCCCGCGCCAATATCAGCTGTCCACCCGAATTTATTCGCCATACAGTCTCATTTAATTCGGGTCTATCGCGTCTGTAATGATGTCATATTTTCTCTCTTATGCAGCTGTATAAAAAGACGATAACCGCGTACACGTCAATCAGTTCACGTCACCATGTCACTATGTAAGCAGGAGCAGCAGCGTCTACGTAAGGCCCGACAGCAGCCCATAATTTACGAAGACAGCAATGTTGGTCTGCCAGACCCCACAAGCGTCCCGGCGCCACCCGAACTCGACACGAGTCTGGACATCGTCAGCACGGCGCTCGCCAATCCCAACAGAGCCATGCTACGGCGCGTCTTTTTCATCGCAGAAGACAAGTCAAAATTCGTGTCAGTGGGATACTATCCTGCCCGCGGTTATTAGCCGCTAGCAGAATTCGGAGTCGCCGAGAAGTTGCCTTGCTCCTCGACGCTCAACAACTTGAAACAATGCCCGAGAATATCGCCCCCTGTGGAACGCTGTCTGCAAACGAACATTTTAAGAAGGACTGTGACTTTAAAATGAACACGACCGGCAGTTACTGGATTGCCAGAGTGTATCTCGGCAAACAGTACTTGTCATTCACGTACGAAGAGTTACGTAATCTATCCTATATCATGTACATGATTCAGAACGAGATGTTCTACACAACTGCCATGACTGATGTAATAGCCGATATCGATACCGCTCACGACTCTGTCGCTTTTTTAGAGCCTCCCTCCACCGCAAACAAATCTATCGATTACTATCAACTGCTTGAAGAAATCAAGTCTATTAACAGTTTAAATCATACTCTTTATTTGTGTACACATGATCTGTACTTTTCTGATGCAATAAATTACGCCTATTTAAAAACTAAACGCGCATGCGCAGTCCTTATTTCATTTGTCTACCACTAGACGTCTCTATTATCTAATAGCACTATAAAGAGAGCGGTAAGCGTGTGTATAGACACTTCTAATGTGTGCACCAACGCCTCCACCACCAGCGCCCTGGACGACTACAATGGGTCCCACCCCGATCTTCAGGAGAAGATTCTGACAGCTCGCTCCAAACTCGGCTTCCTACTCCGCAGATGCCTGACACCAGCACCAGCGGCCACAGCCAGCCCCCAAGGTCTGCAGACATACCGCCGAATCCAGCCCCTCGCCCTTTCCAAAGTGGGGAACCCCCTACTACGACGGGCGCACGTTGCTGACAGCCCAAGAGCAAGCTATCCAGCGATGGGAATACCCCGACGTCCCGAATATGGGACGCTAGCTAGACGCATACGCACCTGCCATGATGCAGCACCGTGGGATCCCGAAGGACAACCTTCAGTGGGGTCTATAGCTGCTGCTGGTTTTTATTACGACGTTGAGTTTACAATTATTTAATCTTTAAATTTCAAACTTCAAATTTCCCGCACTTATTTAACTATGACAGTGGGTTTACAATTATTTTATCTCATTCCAGGGTGAGCAGATGGGTTGTTTGTGTTTTTATTGCGCCTTTGCGTTATTTGAATGGAAAGAAACTGATATGCCGTTTATAGAACATGCCAAATACTTCCCCACCTGTCCATATATCATACGTCAAGGGAAACGCCTTCATTCGCGAGCAACACCGCGAATATCGCACCGAATTAGATTAACTTTCACTTCCATAACCAAACGCGCACACACTGGCATGCACAATTTTAAAAATATCATCTGCCGATCACACCGTAGTTTGTCTAATCAACAGCAACAGGCAACAGCAGGCAGCAGCACCGACAGGCAACAGCAGGCAGCAGCACCAACAGGCAACAGCAGGCAGCAGGCACGGTTTTGCTAGACATTACAGATTGTATGAACTTCTGAAAATTCGCACACACAATAGTGGTAACAGTAGCAGCCGGCAATGTTCTGTTTGAAAATAATTCACTTTTCAACACTCAAAAACTATATAGTTTAACATTTTCACTCACCGCTTTAAAAGTGATAGGCGTTAGCGTCTTCAACGTCGGAGGCGTCACTTGTTTTTTGAGCTCTTCGTACACACTGCACCAGCAACACGATGAAGCGTGAATGCGAAACGTATTCCATAATGCCCTATATATATTGTAAAAAACACTGCATTGTCACAGGTCCTGGTTATGGGGAATCACTGCGACAGTGCAGTACCAGCAGTGACATCACTCCTTCGTTAGGTGCATGTACGGGACGGGGCTGTCCACTTTCTCCCACACGCCACACACGACAACGGCAGCGACTACATATTTTAATATATAAATGCTACACTCCAGCAAATACACAGTGAAATTACGGCTATTGTTAGCAACACTGTCGTCATGTCTCTGTTGCAAGCTGTCGAACATTACTTGGGCGGTGTCGATATGGCCTGCATACATAATAACCTACCTCTTCGCTGAAACACCTTCACGCAGGTTGTCGAGGAATTAACAGCATTTTCGCAGGCAATTGTTTGCCTAAAACTCTCGCCTACAGGTTATATGGCGCGTGTAATCCAGAGGCAGCAACCAAGCTTGTGCGGCATTTATTCTACGCGCGGTTTTCCTTGCATTCCATGTATTATGACGTACGTATCAAGAAACACGTACGTCTAAATGTACCATATTTCACAGCTCCTCGCCGTTAGAGAAAATCCTGTACCATTACCTGGCTGGCCCGCCGCGAAATTAGGAGTGGTGAACACTGCAACTTGCATGATGATAAACGCCGCGTTGCGGCTGGTAAGTCAAAAACAATTGTAAAAACATTCTATTAAAACTATTTTTTTCTTTATTCACCATATTAATTTGTTTTCATTTCACATTTTGTATACCCAGTTTACACCCAGTTTATATCTTACAAGTAGATACGTGCTTCCTTGCTAGTTTCGAGCTAGCCAGCGCCCTACCAGTATGCCGTTCCTTA
>Ga0268261_10001657_pt1 | contig 15523 bp, 9 predicted proteins | sample TergutNc150P1_FD_190353 | JGI IMG/M metagenome (GOLD analysis project Ga0268261, IMG submission 190353) | Nasutitermes corniger P1 segment gut microbial community from laboratory colony in Florida, USA - Nc150 P1 (SPAdes) (version 2) | ecosystem: Host-associated > Arthropoda: Insects > Digestive... | reverse complement strand
CTGAGATCGTGGATTCGAATCCCACCGGGGGCATGGATATTCGTCTGTTGTGAGTGTCGTGTGTTGCCAGGTAGAGGTCTCTGCGACGAGCTGATCACTCGTCCAGAGGAGTCCTACCGACTGTGGTGCGTCGTTGTGTGTGATCTTGAAACATCAAGAATAGGCGCTCCATATATGACATTAGAAGCCTAAGGGTTAATAATTTAACCCTTATCCTGCTAACGTGGAGAAAATGGTGAGCTAATAATGCTAGCAAATAGCAGATGGGATTTAATTCAGCATTTAAAGGGTTAAAAAAAACTGGAACTTTCTGTATGTTAATGAGAACTACATTTTCTGTTGATCTACCAAAATGACAGTCTTTTTTTAAACTGGTCTTTAATTTGGGCTCCATGTAAATGAGTGACCATTACTGACCGGTATGCACCTGAATTAAACTCACCTGCAACTTTTGGTGCGGACATTTGCAATAATGAGGAAGTGGACATGTCTCTTTATGATGTCTGCAAATGCAGCAGTCTGATTTCTACTGTGACAAAATGTTTAAATTCATCATCAGGTTGGGTCAAGTGCATCACTGTGCTCAGCAACTGATATGCAAACTAATGACACTTCAGTAAAATAAATTGGGTACATCTAACACTGTAATGAATTATAAGTGAATTTTTATGACCTTGGGACTGTTACTTACTGAACATCTTTTACTGCTACAGCGAAATTCAACAGTACTTGTACTAATCAGTTCTGACTGGCTGTGACCCATACAGTGGTGTTAAGCTACCACTGCACAAACTTGCAGTTCAACCTTTAAATAACCTACATTTGCCTATGGGAACACACATTAAAAACATCCCGACAAATTCTTGCGATATATATTGAGGCAACAAGGAAATTTACTGCATTTTTAATACACAATGCACAATCTCTGTTTTATTTTCTATCTAATGCTGTTTATTGCACAATTTTATCTTATTCTGTTCAAATAATACTCAGATTTTTCATAACCATGCACTAAAATTTAAATATGAACCCACTACTTTACCAGTTAATATCAGCTATCTTTCAGTTTTGCTCAACACAGTCTAGGCTTGTCTGCTATAGATGGGCTATGAACCTACAGGCAGAATGTCTCACTACTGACACTCACCATCTCCTGCACACCAAATACAACGACATTATGATAAGGGTGCAGCCGGACCTTCCACAGATCCTGACAGTAGAACCTTGCACAGCTGCTGAGACCTAGCCGGAAGGCTTGCAGTTTAGAATACGCCACAAGCCACGGATTCAGTTCCACACCGTCAGCAACAAAGCCATTCTTTGCAGCTGCGAATACCTGTTTAACAAGATTGAAAATGGTGTACTCCACCACTTTGTACAAAGATTTCACCAAGGTGGTCCCTACTTTCAACCTGCCATTCACTTTCGTGGTAATCACTTGCATGCAATTCTGTTTACATCTATAAGAGAGGAACAGCCTTCCCTGTGAAGTTTTCATGGATCTCATGGATGCTGGACATGTGGGATGTCTTTAGCTCCACAGTGCACCAACTAGAAATACAAGTGCCAAGAGTGAAAGTCACAATGGACTGGCAAAGATTAATATAGGGCCATGATGTTGGCTGAACTGTTGTCAGTCACATCCCATTGGCTCAATTAACTTACAATACTCTGACGTGCAACAAACAGTGTCTGTTAGATGTGATGTTTGTCTTCAAGCCACAGTACAACATGTCCTGTGACTTCTTTAAATGTGATGAGTAAGAACATGATATTAACTGTAATGCATTGAAATAAAATTGGTTGACACCAAATCATGGCTAACTGGAATAGTGGTTGGGTCTGTGCTGCTTCCTGTCACACAAAACAGTCTCAGTGATACAGCAATGTAAGTTGCAGATAAATAATGTTCCTCTACAAGCATATATATGAAATATATGTATGCAATTTATTGAGGTTTCTCCACACATTTTACATCAAGTCCACGCACCTCAGTTACACATTGTTTCCCATGACTATTATTATCATCATCATCATCATCATCACTGAAAGACTCTTGAACTGGCACATCATCTCTTTCTTTTGTTTCAAGAGAAAGAAAATATCATGCAACAATAAATTCTAATTGTCACAGTCACTACACTCGGCTATGAACTCCACTTTTCTTATGCAGTATACCTACTACTAGTCAATACTATCATATGATGAGGTTACCCTAACACTCACATGCTAATTCACGACATCTCTAGCTACTATTTCCACATTCCTTTGATCCATCTGTACATATTATAGCCAAAGAGAGATTCTATGAAATCACAATTTCACTCAGTAATCATGTCATAAATCTTAAAAAAAGTTCTTACCTTGATAAACGTAATCTTCAAAGAATAAACAACTCTTCAGCCTTTGACTGCTTTCTAATAACTACCATCTAGTCATACTAGGTACCTCTTATATACCTTGACTGCTTCACATTGCCAACTGCCATCTGGCTAACTATCAGCTATGCACGGCAGGTACCATGGCTCCTTCATAATGCAAACTGCTGCTAGCATAACTATCATACAACCAAGTATGTACTCACAAATGACATACATCATGAAGTTTTTGTTAAAATGAAACAAAGTACTGCAGAGTGGGCATCATCATCCGCCAGCACGCAGCAGTGCAGCTATGAATGGGTTTGTAGATTCTATGACTTAGCTCTGTGTTGGGTTAGACATCCTACATCCAATTGATAATGTCCATGCAAACCTATAAATCACTCCTGATATTACATAATGTATAAAATCCATTAACTTACAATCCTTCCATCACCACTGCCTAAATCAACAAGCCGTCCTGATCGCCCAGCCAAACCATGCATAACATTTCTGATCTGTGTTGTTGTTGCAGGCACATATGGAAGGCAAACACGACGTATGGCTGGCAACACAAAAGGCAGACAAACCACACTCAGAGCAAGAGCAGTCCCACCTGTAACAGGCATCATACATGTGGCTTCAGATCTTCTGGTAATAGACATTCATGCTGGATTCGCATTTCCCGATGTTTTAGGCGTACTGCCTTCATCTTGCAAGGTAGTGGGGTCCAACCTCAATCCTTGATCCATAATCGCAATACTGCAATATCATCTTCTCGCATTATATTTTATATTTCCAAGAACTGTAAATCTGGTAAAAGGTTAGGATACTTTAATTTCTTTTACGTTTTTTTACTCAATCTACAGTAGGCGAAAATACTGTGGTAAGGAGGCTGTGCTGTAGTCACACCATCTGAATTACATACCCTGATTACTTGGTTCTCCACTTATGCTACTGCAACTATTGGAAAATTCTCCAGCTTTTCACGTCCGCCACCCCAACTAAACTTATCAGCCGAGTGTACACTCACTCTGTCTAGTTTGCTACTAAAGACTCGATTCAAATTAAGACTAATGATAACGCTGGGCACGAATCAACGACCCTTCCTGAACCACACTACAATTACGTACGGATACACACCACTCAAACCAATCAAAATTAGTCCAATTTTTGTACGTTTTCCTGAAACACTGTTAATTTCATCTTCATTATTACTTCCAACTGACATGTTTCCCAATCACATCCAGCCATGTATGTAGTCTTTCTTTTATAAGTAATGCACAATAATACTCAGAAACGAAAAATCGCTAATCGTAAGTTAACCGCAACGTCCTGCCAACTTCCATAGGCACTACGCGGATCGACACGTGTGAACCATGTATCCACAGATTATTGTTTCAGAGAAACGAACTATTCGTTACGTTGTCATCCCACACCACAGATTACTATTACACAACCCTGGGGCACTCGTAACGCCTCAGTTGACGTACCTTACAATCACACTACCTACTACACTAGAGCAAAACGTGATGAAGTAATCTATTGTTACATAACACGCACGGATCCATGAATTACAAATTGCCATTGCTGTACCAACATTTCGCTCGGTTCCCGCAGCAAACGTTGGCTGAATAGTTCTTCTTTTCACTGCGCGTATCGCTAACTCCCCCATTCAGCTGCGATGTGATCCGAGCTGGCCCCTGCACAAGATGCCCGCGAGTTCAAAATTTTTAACGCGGCCATCGCATCGGCCCTGATAATTGCTGACAGTAAAATAAATGGCACAGTACACCTCGATCAAGAAGCGGTCAATTATAATAACCAATTTTTGTAAAACAAAAAACCTCATAGAGGTTTCAGTGTTTCATAGCAGGTATTATCAGGCAACGGTTTTCTGGGTTTTTACACCATGTAGCAGAGTGGGTTGATGTTATTGGTTCAGAGGGACATGCCGCTTCCGTCTTCCGACAAGAAAATTGCTTTCATGTAGAAAGAGAAGTAATTTTTGCAGGGCAGTGGGTCTATAGGTAAATTACCAATAATGTGTTCCAGAGTATGAAGTTTAATGAAGCATAAAGACAAGTTCACCTTTACATCTTGTCAAAGCAGATGACATTATTTACCACACCTGACTGTAGAATGAAAGAAAAATGTCATAACCAATGAATCCATACCAACATTTGAAAAGGAAATAATCACACCATTTCCATTACTTGGTGTTCATGTATTAAAGCGTTCCCCCCATTAGACAGCACAGAATCAAGAAGGCAGAAATTATACCAAAAGGGTCCAACACGTCATCAAAATGACACATTCTCAAGTGTGTTCTTTGCTCAGGGTGGATCCAGTTCGTACATTTTGTCACCACTATGTCAACAAAAAGCAAATCAATGATACTTTTAGCTCTGAAAAAAATAAAAAAATAAAAAAAAAAATAAAAAAAAAATAAAAAAAATAAAAAAAAAAAAAAAAAAAAAAAAAAAAAAAAAAAAAAAAAAAAAAAAAAAAAAAAAAAAAAAGAAACAAATCAAATGAAAACACCCCTTCTGTTTTTCATGTAAGTTGTACTGTCTTATTCCTTAACATTCTGAGGCTATCAGCTGTCACAGATGGGTCACAAACCAATGTTTTGGAGACCTGCTCTATTGCCATCATCAGGGTTAATGAGTAAGAAACCCCAAATCACTGATATATATATATGTACTGCCTAAAAATCAGTTTATTCATCACTGCCTAGTTCTCAACGGCTTACGGGTCAACAAGGAGGTAGAGAAGTGAGACCAGAATGTGATCAGGTCTGTTCAACCCACAGTCTTACATGATCTGAGTTCAAACCAGGACACACAAGGTTTTCATTCTTTGTGTATGCTCTATCGTAAGTTAACCTGTACTGTGTTCTCTCAAAATGGCCTTCTTCCCGCTGTCCATCTCGATCCTCTAGAAATCTGCCCTCCTTGTCCCAGAATTGTACAAGTTTGATGACGGCGTTTCATGCCTGGCATCCCAGATGAGATTTTTTTTTTGAAGTGGGATTACAATGTGGCTATGGTTAAACAGCATAATTTGGACAAAGCACCATTAAATAATAAAACTCTATGCAGAAAGCAAAAGCTCTATGGTGGGAGCAGGTTTACATAATACAAAGTGTACCTTTTATCATGTCCCTGAGCACAGACGTTGCCAGGTGATATCCCAGTGGATTCAGGCTTGTTATGCAATAAAGCTACTGTGGGTAATTGTTTACTATACACCTGTCAACTCTGTTTTCATGTTGAAATGTAACACACTTTATATGCCTTGCTCAGAGTTATTTCACCAGGCACAACACAAACAATGTCATCCTCAGCAGGCAAACGGATTCCGATTTTGCGGGGACTTAATTTATAATATTTTAAACTGCATCATCAATGATATGCTGGAGTGATTCTAGCTGATCGCGGTTAAAATATTTGGTAAGTAACAAAATACCAGTGCTGCGAATGAACAAGGTATGCGAGGAGGACACCAATCACCGGCAAACAAGCCATCTTACCCTTTTAATTTTTCGATGAGAATGAGGTAATGTTACCTGCACTAGTGAAAAATGAAAATATGAACATCGAATAGACAGTTTATAAAAAAATATTATCTGACAACCTCGGACTGAATAGTGAATCACTGACGTGGCTGGTATGTCGGGACAATAGTGGCTCTGCAAGAACCTGATGAAGACATATTTTAGGTTGATGTCACATTAACTTCATTAAACCGAAAACGTATTCTGCACTTTACCGCTCAAAGCATACAACAGTCCCCACCTCTGAAACAAATTCATGAGGGTTACTAAGCATTTCCTACAAAGTATTTTCAGATATAAGGACGTATGTCGCATTTCTTTACCGTCTTATGTGGATTACATGCATATATTTGTCTCCTGTAACTTTTTTTGCGTTCATTTAAATATAATACTTTGCACTTCAAGAATCCCACAACAACAAAAACGATCATTTGAGCAAACATATTCCAAAGTCTATGAACCAAAGCAACCACCGCTACTTGTAATAAACATATGACGGAACTATTCAACCACATGTATGATCTGTGATCACAGACATGCGAACCAACTACAGACACATATGGTTACTCATGGATCAGACTTACTCGCGTCTACGAACCATCAGCGATCCTTTCGGGTTCGGTACATTAGTACTACCCGTCTGCCGCAAGCAGTGCTGCTATTCGCCGTCGTCCTCCTCCTCCTCCTCCTCCAGCACACCAATAACATATCAGTTTCCCCCTCCAACCATCCCATCTACTGCACATGACTCAATGCACATTACGATATGATGGTTCGCCCTTCTCTCCATTCCTAACCCTCAGCATTACTATTGAGACTAATGTTCGTCATTTTTACAATTCATAGTGTTCCTCTATTGCTTCCTTTGGACATTGTCCATACCGACTTAGGTTAGTTGTGCGGGTTATTCCTAGCAATTAACATGATGTCTTTCTCTCTCATTTCCCTCCAATGTACGAGGTGCTTCATTACTTTTCTGTTTCACCCTTGTTGTTACAGCCATGTGCCAATATCATCAATTTCTTGTTCAGTACATCATCTGCCAAAACAGGTTTCCTGTACAGTCAACCCTAAAGAATGAGAAACTTTACAGCCTACAGGAGTAATTTATGTTATTATTCAGGTTTTAAACAACAAAGCCAACAGAAACATTTACAATGCCTGTTCAACAGGAGTATACAATAACTCACTAAAAACTGCCCTTTAGAAGGCATACAAAAAGAGACTGCTTGACCCTGAGGACAAGGACACTATGATTTTTTAAATGTTGGGAACCATTCATGACCAACATGGCATCAAACTCCCAAAGAACAGACTCTTCAAAGTTAAACACATTCCATACAAGTATTTTCCCCAAAACTTAATACTCTGCAGGAGGGAGGGGGTTCACAGTACATGCAGGGTCATCTTATGCTTAGCTAAATACGGCAGATGCAGACGCAGACCTGGAAGCTATGCATGTATGATGGGAATCTGAAGGTAAGGGTATGAACATCCAGAAGCTATGCATATATGAAGAAAACACCTGGTAGGGAAGTCCATATGGCTGAAGTATGTAGGCCACCCCATGACACACTTATGCAGGAACAGAGGTGAGGTGGAAGTGTAGCTACAGCCCATTTGCAACCTTGGTGCTAGAAAGAAATGGGTGGTCAGCTCCACACACTGACCCCTTTACCCCTGGAAAAGACCTGGTACAACTTGTACAGGAAGCTGGGTGGGTCAGAGGGCTGGTCTGCATGGCATGGAAAATCATGCTGCCACTGGAAACTGATCCCCACGGTCAGTCTAGCCCGTTGTGGGCCGCTATACAACTGGCAGCTGCAATATGTAGGAAATATTCTGATTAAATAGCTGAATTTTAATTTTGTTGTAGTGTGACATTTAAAGAGTTTACAGCAGTACAGAATGATGCAGCAGTATGCAGTACACCAGTGTGAACTGTAATGTAAACATACAAAGATGAAACTTTTCACTGTTCATATCATTTGCCAAACTGCTGGATCTGTTTCACTTTGCTACAGAGTTTCTATGCACCAAATCACAACTCATCTGGTAGATGTACAGAGTAACTTACTTACATACAGTTACTGACAAAGCCACAAGACTGTTTCTCAAATATAATCTTATGGAATTGATTGACGGGCTGGTGATGTCCTGATCACTTCTTTTGACGGGAAGCATTGTATAGTCCTCGGATATACCACCTGGTGATGTCCCAATCACTTCTTCTGAAGAGGATCATTGTCTAGTCCTCGAATATACTGCCCGGTGATGTCCCGATCACTTCTTCTGACGAGGAGCATTGTCTAGTCCTCGAATATAACGCTTTGGAATTTGGTATTTACCTGTGAACAAACCAAAACATTTACTGCAACAAACAGTGACAATTCTGTTCCTTGATCATACACTATACAGGGCTGAGCCTCAATGCTTGGGAATTCAAACTTCTTGATCACTCATTTTAATACCACTGCTTCTGCCTCTTCTGGCCGATTTTGGTGAACAGAGATAAGACCACATGGCTGGCAAGTCAGCTTCATCAACTATCCTATATTGTGCAGCACTCTCAGCTCCATCTGCACTAAGTGAAGACAACTGCATGTCTTGGGGTTTCCACAGCAGCACGGTTAGAGACTCCATTCTTCTGGCATATAATGCTGCATTATGCGATAATCAGCTCCTGACACTGTAAATGAAAGTAGCCCTTTCATCTTCAAAGGTCCAGAGGTCTTCTCAGGCCTCTAGACCCTTGAAGATGTAGGAGGCATGTTCCTTCCCAACATCAGGAACCAAAAGCCCTATAATGCAGCATCATATTCCAAAAACACAGGGTCCTTAGAGGATCACTGTTTTTATGGAGTACAAAACAAGACTTCTTTCAATCATGTAATGTATTTTATGCCTCCAAAAAGTGCTTGTATTTTATTAACCCTCTGGCAGATATATATGTGTATGTGTACACACACACACACACACACATACGGTGTGCAGTGTGACGCTCAAAATGCCGAAGTCATACAAATACATCTGCTGGTAGGCAGCCCCCATTTAAATTCCGGTTTTCTGCAGGTCATTATGGCCATTTAATTCCAGCAACAAAGGGTTAAGAATAAGCCTTCACACTGTGGGTACCTTTTGAGGTTTCTAAATTTTTATTACTGAAATTTCTAACTTTGACTTAAGTGTCCTTTGTCTGATAAAATCCTTTACCAATTAAGACTTAAGTTCAGATGGTACTGCACCTCAAACACAGGGACTTGTTTTACACAGGCTGTTCAGTAAGTATGGTTCCATATTTTATGTAAATTAAACGAGAAGTCATTACATTACAAGCAGCTTGTTTATTCCAATGAAGTATCATTTTTCAACACTAATCCCATAGCTGCACTTGTCTACTCTTAGCATAAGATTATGAATTCTGCTGCAGCAGAAACTGGTCCTTGCATTTGCAACCACTCACAAACAACCACATCCATGGCCTCATTTCTGTCGAACCAGCAGCCCAATATCAGATCCTCCACTTCTGCTGTGTTCACCCTTGTCCTTGACATACTGGGCCAAATGGTGCTATCACCATGGACATCTGTTCAACAACTGCTGAACTCTCTACACCATTGTCTGACATGCTGCAATCTCATTTCCTCATCACCACGCACCTATATCAGTTGGCAGTGAAATCAGATGGGAGAACCAAGTTGCAACAGTAAAAACCGTATGACACTATAAATTTATTCACAGGACCAATTTTCCAATGTCACTCCCTTCACCAATCAACATGACTGGTTCTTGTGCCATCTACTGCATGTACCTACTGCAAGTGCCACCTACTGCAAGTGCCACCTACTGCATGCACCTTCTGCAAGTGCCACCTACTGCAAGTACCACCTACTGCATGTACCTACTGCAAGTGCCATCTCCCACCGTAAGTTACAGATTAGGAAATGTTAAATTTATACGACTGTTTCTATCATTATACTATGTACAGGAAATGTTACTTATTGCACATGCCTCGTACTATATGAGACCTTAAGATAAATCACCGATCATTCTTTCAAACTTCAACATACCCATTAAGAGGTTGCCAACAAACAACACTTGATTTCCCTGTACCAAGAGCTGCAAGCTCTTCTTGCCTGGAACAGGGCTGATACTTGTGCTAGCAGCTACACCATGCTGGCATTCTCTTGCAAATTCCTGAATGTTTATGCCATAAAGCTCCAGGTTGTTAATTAACGTCACCTGCAAAATCAACCATAATTTAAGATTAAAAATCAATCACTGTAAGGTACATAGCACAGATGACCAGACCTAAAATTGCCAAGTGCACAAAGAAAGAAACTCACACACAGAATGAGACACACAGAAACAAATTCTCACCCCAGTGAATCAGCATAACAAAACAGAAGAACTAAATCTTTGAGTCTTGTCATAATGGCAGTAGTCAGTCAGTCACATGTCATGTTATTTACAGAATATGGAGGCACCCAAATTTGGTACTACTGGAGTTGACTTGTGCAGTGGATTTCCGCTGAACCCTACATCCCCTCCCATCCTCCCCTACCTCGAGACCTGAAGCTTGAATCGGGTTGGCTCTGTTTCCGCCTTCTATAGTGTGAGCATGTGTCAAAATCTGGTCTTGGCTCTGGCACCAAAATAGGGTTTTAGTCAGCCAGGACAAAGTGGCATTGTTCCTACTCCAGTGTTGGAAGGCATATCCACCAGGTAGTGTGTATTTGTCATTATTTTGGTGGAGTTACTGTGTTGTAAGAACAGTGGGGCAGTATTGTGTGTGTGTGTGTGTGTGTGTGTGTGTGTGTGTGTGTGTGTGGCACACCAGCTTATGTATGTGGTGTGGTGCAGTGTACAGGTAAATATGTGGCACAGAATCTTATGTATGTGGTGTGGTGCAGTGTACAGGTTAATATATGGCACACCAGCTTATGTATATGGTGTAGTGTACATACATCACACGTTGACTGTATTTCCTCCATTATGTAAAGCTGTTAATATACTTTCTTGACACATTTCTACTGTCTTGTGGTGTTTCCTTATAACTGGTACTTACACCCTTCATGCTTCCACTTCCATGGTTGTTTAACTGACAGTGGTGCAGTCACAAAGTGGACAGTCCAGGCAATAACAGATCACACCGCATATTTAGTGTCAAATGATAAACTGTGACGTGACTGTGGGTTATTCCATTATTTGCCAAGAAGTGATAAAAATCAGACAAAATCTCACTGCAGACAGCTGGCGTTCCTTGTGAGACTGTTGAAATTAATTTGACCTCTTATATTTGTAAGTAAACTTCTCAGTGGTGGAAAGAACATCTCTGTATATATTTTGAACATGTCACAAAATCTTGTTCAGAATCTAAGAAACTGACAACAGGACTGTTATTTTCTAAAACATAAAGAAAGGTTCTGGTGGAAATGTAAGGAATCCTGATAAAATATTCACATGTACATTTGACACTACCCATAGTGCAATATAACGTACCCCACCATTTTAACAACTCCCACTGCGATATCCAATTGCACATTTGTATCAAGCTACAAATGTAACACACAGTGATCATCACCTTCTTATTTCCTGTTCTCCTTCCAACCTGGATATCAACTGGATCCAATTTCCCTTTCTGAGCAACAGTCTTCTCACCAGAGAAAGTCATCTGATATGAGCGACTCATTCGTCCTGTGATCAATCCTATCAGATCTTCCCATGAAACAGCTACTGTGTTTGGATTCTTGATAGCTTCTTGAAGCACGGTATTGACTTGCACCATGCTAAAAGCAAAAGTGTCTTACGTTCACTGAATGTTGGTACTACTTGGGCCAAAACCTTTTAGTCTTTTCATGTGCTAACAAAAGAACTGTTGTTGCACATGAACATGAAACTTTGTCTGTCACACTGAAGAAGGAAAAGGTGAGGATTTCAAATACTGAAGATATTCAGGTCTAAGTGGGAGAAACTAACAAATGACTGGTGGAAACTGCATAATGAGTATCTTTATGATTTGTATTCCTCAGCAAACATTATTGAGGTGTAATTTATTCTGTCTTCAATTAAACCAACACATAATGCAGTTAACCTAACCTAACCTAATCTTTCATACACCAAATCACGCTGTTTGACTGACACTCTCAAGTGTTTCAGTGCTCACTGTTGCCATTGTCAGGGAGTACCCTCTTAAGTGTTCACTTCTCAACACACCAGTTGGTTTCAAACGTCTGTTGCGGTGGAGTATTAGTCCAGCATGATTTGGTCTATGGTAGATAGCGCATTGTTGGTTTCACTGAAGACAAAATAAAGTATGAACATAATGCATGGTATGTGCAATATTAATATTATTTGGGTGATCAATTCAAGGACATGGGCAGGGCATGTGACATGTAAGGAGGTACAGCAGAAATGCATACAGCATTGTGGTGGAGAAACCTGCAGGAAGACCACTTGGAATAGCAGGCACAGATGAGTGGATTGTATCAAAATGGATCCTCAAGAAATATGATGGAAGAGTGTGGATTGGATTAATCTGGTTCAGGATATGGACAAGTGGCCGGCTCTTGCAAACAGAGTGATGAACTTTCAGGTTCCATACAATAAAAATAACTTATTGATTTGCTGAGAACCAATCTGTAATAATTAACCAACAAATGACCGATCTTTGTATTTACACACTTATATTACATTACCACTTAAGGATTCCTCCACCATGTGGGATGACGATATCAACAAGGACCAGAATATGCAAGACTCCTTAAGGTTTTAATGTAATGTCACTGTGTAAACACAAAGACTGCGTGTTTCTTGGTTAATTATTACAGATCAGTCATTAACAATGCATGAAATGAATAACAAAATTTGCTGAGTATTATCAGGTTCTCACGGAGCACTCTGCTCGCACTGGGTCGGTCTCTTCCTCATGGTACTTCACGAGTGAAAGCAGCAAAAACCACAGTCAGATTTAAAAAAAATGCCCAAAACTAGCAGATCAAGCTGAACGGCATTTCGCATACTTGAACATCAAAGCATAATGAGTGGAGATAATCAAAACAAAATAAGATTTAAAACTGTCAGAAGTTTTGGGGAGACAGAGAGGGAGGGGGGGGGGAAGAATATATGAAAGACAAAATTAATCAGCTGGAAAGAACAGTAAGGCCACATAATAATGTACCTCTACAACACAGGTCTCCAACCCATGGCCCACCAGCCTGTATCGTGCGGTGCACAGTCACATGTGTATACTGTGTATATACCACAAAAAGTACACAATAATTCAGGCAGTTTGGTATACCACTTACTGTTATTTTTCCACATGCAGCCCACAACCTGACCCGTAATAAGTGGTGTGGACCATTGCCATAAGAAGGTTGGAGACCCATGCTCTATACAGACATGAATCAGTTTAAGAATTCATGAACCCAGTACATACCTACTAAAGGATGAGAATAGCAACCTATAATATTTTGAATGGGTGAAAAATTACTCATCAGCCGTCAAATAATACACGTAGGGTCCAGATGTTGTAAACAAACTGCAATGCATATAACTGGGCAGTTACAAACATGGCGACTAGTTCCTTCGGGAGTCAAACAGCTATTGGCAGGTGCTAAAATGTTGGGTACTGATCAACAGACTTCATCCAATGGAAGCAAAATACACTCATCTTGCAAAAAAGAAAAAGCAGTGTGCAAAGGGCAAGCAAGAACCTTGTTTATTCAGCAACAAGAAAGGCAATGTGCTTATAATGTAACATTCTGGCAAGCTTGAGTAAACACTGTTGCTGTGCAAAAGCAATGTATTATACATTTCGAGTGGGTGTCTGTGGCCTTAGTCATCCAGCATGCAAAGCACATGCACTGTATCATACAGTCACCTGTGGCCTGTCTGGCTATACCAAATTTTTCCACATTATCACATGAACAACACAATTTTTGGAAAAATATTACTGAACACAAAATGTGTGTTTTGATTTTCTCTACAAATTTTGACTGAAACATTTCTCATTCTAAAAAAATTCAGCGAGATATTACCATAAATGTGCATAGGTCTTCATATAAAGTACCTGTTATTGTTGTCAGATTTTAATGGACTTGAATTTTCTTGACAGATTTTCAAAAAATACTCAAATATCAAATTTCATAAAAATCCATCCACTGGGAGCCGAGTTGTTCCATATGGATGGACGGATGGATGGACACGAAGACATGACAAAGCTAATAGCTACTTACTGCAATTTTGCAAAAGCGCCTAAAATCTGTCCACATTTATATTTCAAACATCCCTACCATTCCGTGCAAGACGCAACTGAAACGTCCTTGTAAATTCATAACACAACATAAGTAAAATGCACTCACCTTTTCTTCATTGGGTCCTGCAACTTTTCCATTTTAACATAATCAGTAACATGTTTACGGACATCCGCCGAAGTCAAGTTGTCCCCTTTCCTGCAAAAGAATCAAGCATGAATTAATGCTGGAATGCCACTCACCTCAGAACTACAGTGCATCTACCCAATGGCTCACGCTGTTTGTCACTTCATGCCGCACCAACATCAACTAGTTCACTATTTCTGCAGCCAGCTTCAGGATAATTCCTTTACTCTGACACCCACAGGACCGGACAGGTGCCGGTACCAAATATTCTGGATTATCTGATGGTATTTAATTTTGAGGCCAGCCTCACGAGAATGTGCACTGGTCTGTTATCTTCACTCCTTCATTAAAAAAACTTAACTTCTTTAATTATCATAGGCCCAGTCACAGGTTTTCCTTCCAAACACATTGCTGTCCACTCACACAGCACCTCAACCAATTGCACTAATTTAGGCTGTTTCAATGTCTGTCACTTGAGAAGCCCCTTGACACTTCAACTTGATGTCATAAATGATTGTCACTGGTCCTTCTGTTTCTTTATACCACAGACTGCTAATGATCCGATGATGCATGAAGACACAACTACAATTTGGTACCTGCCACTTTCCAGACCCGTAATTATTTCAAGTTCCTGAGGGACTGTTAATGTTACGCATTTCCTCTTGCCAGTAGTATCTTGTTCACTCATCTTGAGATCTTTTGAAGCCATTATAATAGTCTGATGGGCTCAATAAAGTCCAGATAACACAAGACTCAATCACGCAATCAGCTACTGATGGCACAATTTCTGACTGCAGCTCACAGAAAATCCAGTCTTGGGAATATCTTGCTCAAGTGTTGAAATGTCAGAATTTATGGATTATCAGCAGCCATATTAACCCTTAGGCTTCTAATGTCATATATATAACCCACGATCCCAGCAGGCGAGCGGCCTGTGGCTGCTCGCCTGCTGAGATCTTGGGTTCAAATCCCACCGGGGGCATGGATATTTGTCTGTTGTGAGTGTCGTGTGTTGTTAGGTAGAGGTCTCTGCGATGAGCTGATCACTCGTCCAGAGGAGTCCTACCAACTGTGCTGCGTCGTTGTGTGTGATCTACAAACATCAAGAATAGGCGCTCCATATATATATATATGACATTAGTAGCCTAAGGGTTAATGATTTAACCCTTATCCTGCTAACGTGGAGAAAATGGTGAGCTAATAATGCCAGCAAATAGCAGATG
>Ga0268261_10001656_pt1 | contig 15527 bp, 15 predicted proteins | sample TergutNc150P1_FD_190353 | JGI IMG/M metagenome (GOLD analysis project Ga0268261, IMG submission 190353) | Nasutitermes corniger P1 segment gut microbial community from laboratory colony in Florida, USA - Nc150 P1 (SPAdes) (version 2) | ecosystem: Host-associated > Arthropoda: Insects >... | reverse complement strand
CTGGCGTACGCCATCCACAGCACACTCATACCAGTTCCAACTCTTCCATGATAGTAGCAGGTAGAAGTAACAGTGTGACAAATACCAGATGCTGTAGATGCGGTTGTTTGCGCTCCTGATGATGGGGTGGAGGTACCACCTGAAACATGTAGAGCAGTTTCCAGATAAAATAAACTGCATAACATTGCATCTTGTTGGATGTATATTAGAATATTCTTACGATGCACGGACCTATGAACGTTAAATTAACTTCAGGCAACTCCTATCCATTAGTAAACCAGTTATGATCAGATTCAAATCACAAGAAGAACTGCACTAAATTGACTGCAGTTGATAGTGGCAGTAGTAAGACATCTCCAGTTGGCACGGAGTGTGTTCATACCTTAACCCTGTTTAAAAAGAACATATTTGAAATGTTTTCAGTATTTGCTACTAAGTGTGCAAACAGTTGACTTGTTCTCTTATAAACTGTTGTTAAAACTGTTTTATTTTTCTCTTTGGTTAGAATTTGACACCAGTAGACTGGAGATGAATGCGGTAGCAGACCTGTTTGATCGGTCAGGAGAAGGTCTGATTGACTGGAAGGAATTCATCGCTGCTCTTAGGCCAGACTGGGAAGAACGGAAGCCAGCGTCTGAGGCAGAGAAGATCCATGATGAAGTGAAGCGATTGGTGATGCTCTGCACTTGTCGTCAGAAGTTCCGTGTCTTCCAAGTTGGAGAGGGGAAGTACAGGGTCAGTAAAACAAAAGTAGTTAATTCTGGTTATGAATTACTTCTTCATTTCCACTGGCTGTACAGGTCCATGCAGGACCTTGGCTTCCTTTAGGATCAGTTGCTAGGCATCTCTATCCCCAACTGTTTTTCTCCATTGTCTAACACCCATTTTCTTCAGATCATTTTCAACATCAGGATATGAATCAGTGATTTTCTTTTTTGTTGCTATTGCAAATTGATTGGTATTGTAATTTCTGGTGCCACAGTTTGGTGATAGTCAGAAACTGCGTTTAGTGCGTATCCTTCGTTCAACTGTGATGGTGCGAGTTGGTGGTGGCTGGGTGGCTCTGGATGAGTTCCTGGTGAAGAATGATCCATGTCGAGGTAAGCATTTGCCTCTTATTCCAGGACTTTCATTGGAAGATTGTCATGTACATTTTGGTTTATGTGTGAGGATACACTTTCACAGCAATTTATGTCTTACTTATTTAATGACATATACTTGACTGCACTGGTTGTATAGCATTCACTGAGACGATAATTATATGAATAATGGGTTTTTTTACAGTTGTTTAAGAAATGGAGGGACTACAGGAAACCAAAAATTTCCCAATTACATTAAGTAGCCCCTGGGTCAAGAATCTGAATTGGGACATTTGAGATACTAACCTGATAACTAATCACATTACCATAACATTCAGTCTTTCTGGTTTGCCCATCAGTGTTGGTGTATGAGCGAATGCATTTGTCCAAATTTGTGGCACTGACTGTTGCCAATTAGTGACTCTTTATACCATGAAATGTAAAGAAACTATGCTTTATTTAAAAATTTAGTTAATGCTGTATGAGGAAATAATTTCTGTTTTTTTCTGAGAACCATACACAACAGAAATACACTCTGTAAAGAGACTGTATAATTTGTGAATATTAAACCTGGTGGTATATAAAGTAACCACTGGGCTCATCATTATAACTGTATAAATCTTTTATATACAGGGACATTATTTTATCTGACTTCATACATCAGTCTGGGCTTTGAACATTTTACTTCAGAGCAGAGAGGACATCAGTTGCCACTGTCTAGTGTGTCACAAGTCAGGGTCTACGATTTTAATGCCTTGCAGTTAATATTAGATTTTTTGCTGACTGTATTTATCCTTTAACAGAACTAAATTTGCATGTGTGAATGCACATAAACAAGTGCCCCTAAAATTTCTTTAGTGTATTTTGGCAACAAGGAAATTTACTGCATTTTTAAGACATGCTGCATAATGTCTGTTTTGTTTTTCACGAAATGCTGTTAATGTGATAATTTTATCTTCTTCGGTTCAAATAATGCATTTTTTGTAAACTGTGTGCTAAAATTTCTATACCAACCTGTTCAGATAAAGGTTAAAGAAAGGGCTAGAAATGGTTTCCTGTGGTTTGCAGTCAGGCCTTACTCTAAACAAACATATTCATTACAGATCAAGGTTTTATGTTGAAATTTAAAAAAACACTTTATTTGAAAAACCTTCTTTTAGATTATCTTTGGTAGGATGATTATTGTCATAGAGTCTTTATGTTTTAACATGCCCTACAGGAAAAGGATTGTATAGGTTATGATGTGAATGAGAAGGCCACAATTCTCTGTTGTAAACAGTTCATGGAATTGACAGCTTTGTTGCTGTTGCACTGTCTTCTTGAGAGAGAGGCCCAGGTTCCCCCTTAATTCAACAGCTCAAAAGATCGCACACTGAATCTGTTACATATTGGTGTGACCTTAGTCAATTTCCAACTTGATGCACAAAATTCTTTATTTATTTATATGCAATACATCTATTAAAATCCTCTACATGTTTCGAGCAGTACGCTGCTCATCTTCAGGAGGTCTGATTGTATCTATGCAGCATCTGATATCGTCACTCTGTAAACAAGTGAGTTGTCTAAATTTACATTACAATAATTTTAGACAACTCACTTGTTTACAGAGTAACGATATCAGATGCTGCATAGATACAATCAGACCTCCTGAAGATGAGCAGCGTACTGCTCGAAACATGTAGAGGATTTTAATAGATGTATTGTATATAAATAAATAAAGAATTTTGTGCATCAAGTTGGAAATTGACTAAGGTTATACTACGATGTATGGTCAGCCACTCATGAAGATATTGGTGTGAATTTATATTCTCAGGGGGAAAAAACAGGGACCAGTAATCATGCTTGCTATTACAGCACATCACACACCGACTTCCACATTATTCTGAAAGTTCACATAACTCCTGAGATAAAACAAAGCTTTATTACTAAGCAACAAGTGTGATGTCAATTTCTCCAGTGTATCACCCCCTGAAGGTACACAAATTTTGTCTTGCATCACAGTCTGTGTCAAAGAGTTTGTCAACGACAGTTCACTGAGGCAAATGCAAAATGGCAGAAATGCACCCATTTGCTGTGCATGTCAGGCCAGAGAATTTGTATATGACGTATGCAATCTAGCACCAGATTTGTCCTCAGTAAACACCTATCATCTGCATGTTCTGTTACCATCTGAAGCAGAACCTGTTATTCATAACCTTTTCATGTGTTTGGTGATAGCTTTTGTGTGCTGTAATGGTTTGTAAGGAAACTTCTGAGTATAGGAGATGCATCTTTTAGGAACTGTGTTTAGTTTATGTATTCTAAAGAAACATACACTGCTCCATTGGAATCCATAGTAGCATCTGCAGATGGCACACAGGGACCTTTCAGTCTCTCCAATAAGCAGCATGGGAAGAAGCTGCTAAGTAGTCTTGATGGCTATCATAAGGAATGCCCCATGCAGTAACTGTTATGACACTGTGTATCTGAAAATAGACAGTCAGGATATTAGAACCAGTATACTGTCCAGGCTGTGAGTTGGATGTCCAAGGAACCAGGTTCAGTTACAGCAAAGCATCCATTGAATTCTAGAGACTATGCAGTCTCCGATTCAGTGGGTACCAGGGTCTATTTCTCAAGGGGTAGAGCAACCAGAGCATGAAACTAACCACTGCTGTACCTCCACTTACCCATATACTTTCATGGCCTGTGCAGGAATAGGTATGCGTACATGTATTGAACATGCAGGACATCAGGATATAAAAATGTGGCCAAAACTATGTGGTGTCAGAAAGGTATTTGCCATAAAGCATAATGAATTGAGAATTATATGGGTGTATTGTTTATTGTCCTCCCGCCCCCCTTACAAATTTGTATTAATAGCTGTTAGAAATTAAGAGAAAAGCGATATTTTTACATGGGAGCATTTTTATAAACAGTAATATTAGCCTCAGTGGCATGTGATTAGTGTCCAAAAATAGCACATAGTATAATTACCATCCATACTAACTACTGAAACAAGAGGACCACTGGGATTAAAAATACCTGTTTGGAAACATGTTCACTGGATTTCTTAGGGGAAATAAGGTACATAACAGAAATTGTAGTATTAGTAGTAGTAGTAGTAGTAGTAGTAGTAGCGGTAATAATAATAATAATAATAACAATATTTATAATGTGTTTTTATTCCCTGTTTTCTCTCTCCTTGTAGCATTTTGTAAGAGGTTCTGTACTACTAATTGTGGTGTTGGTAAATCATAATTTTAGTTTGTTTTTATGATTTATAATTTTCAATAATTACTTTAATTTTGTGTTTGAATTTAGTTATGTTGGTATTGAAATTTATTTTGGTTGAGAGGATGGCTGTTGAGTGTCTTCAGTAAGAACTCATTGGCTTATTCTGAGGGGCAGAGCTCAGTATTTCTGTATACATAGGTGTTTATGCAATGCTTGAAGCAGTTGCTGTGAGAAATGAGTATTGAGCTAAATGTATTAAACCATTGTAGATGGTATCTGGAGGTTATCATAAGTGTGTGAAGAGGCTGTGACACAGTCATATGTAGCAACACCTTACATCTAACAGTTTCAAAACTTAATCTACAATATATTTCCAACTGACGCACAACTCCTGAGGTAACATATTAAAAATCTTGAGCTTGTGGCTTTGGAAGTTTTTTTTTTTTAAAGTTGGTTGTTGGTGAAAAATATATTTCCACCTCACTGTCTGGTTGAGAAGCATGGAAACAGATAAGACTCAGAGAAATACAAACGTTAAAATAAAAGCCCTTACGGATGTTCATTGTGATTGTGACGGCATTCAGTGCTGAAATTAGACATGGAATGTTATCGTAACAGTTGTAGAATTGAGGAGAGACCGAGTCCCTGATAACTGCAGTATCATATGCATCTGATGTATCAGCATCTAGTAACAGACGAGTATGAAACACTTGTAAAATGTTAATGGACAGAGTGAAATGGAAGGGCTTGCAGAAAAACATGGCCGTGTGCCATTTTGCACACCACAGATCCCACTTAGACTACCCTGGTGTTAAAACCATGCCTGTTGTTGAAAAGTCAATAACTAACAGCCTTGTAAGCATCTATATTGTGTATGCAAGACAAGGCTGAAATATGGTACATCTTGCCTGGTGTGTATTAAAACCAAAGCAGATAAATTTAGATGAGGTTGTGAAACTAATAACTGAAATGTACAGCACCCATTCAGGAGTATAACAAGCCCAGGAGCCTGTTACCAGCAATATTCAAATATTTCTGCAGAACACCCTCTTGACAAGGGATACATTTCAATTCAAATATATTTCTATTTTTTTAGTTTCAATGTTTGCAGTATGTCACCAGCATGTGGTCGGCTACTTGCAGTAAGACTTAGATACTCTGCTTAATGTCTGATTATGACAAGTTTAATAAATAATAATCTTTAACTTAAAGTGTTTCTACTGTACCCACCAATATCTTCACTCCCTTAGAAGCCATCTTGCACAAGTTCCAGGGAATCTGGTAGGGTACTTGTTCCCTCTGTCCAGATTTCTCTTTTGTTAAGCTGCTTAACCCATCTCTTGTTTAGGAGCCATTAGTACAACATTTAATCACCATTTCATAGAAAATTTCATAGAAAATTTGGTCAAATAAAACCAACAAGTGCATATACAGATGTGTGAATTTCTTGTAGTATAATACAGTAAATTTACACATTTGTATATGCACTTGTTGGTTTTATTTCTCATAATGAATCATCAGTGCATGGTCATGAATCACTTAAAAATCTTGGACACCATTTGTGATCTCCTGTTGATTTAAGTGAAATGATAATTTGGTTGAATAAAATGTGTACAGTGCTGATTTTATGAACCCGATGTTGATTCTTTTTTTGTCACTTTGACATACCATAGTTGATCGTATTTGATGGAGAAGAAAACGTTCTCCAGATACAGAGAGTGCTGTGCAAATGTTGTATAAGCAGGTATGACCAGCTGACTCAGAGGTGATTCTATAGCTGGGGGGGGGGCTAAGAAGTTTTGCCATAAGAACTTAACTTGTTGTAAAGTATTACTCAGAGACCTTGGGCTTGGATTGATTGATTGATTGATTATGTGAAGTAGCAGGCTGTTGTGAACATGGTAATAAACCTTCAGATTCTGCAAAAAAAAAAGGGGGGGGGGGGGGGAGTGGGACTTCTTGACCAGCTGAATCATTTTCTGTGTCACAAGGTAGACCTAACCACATGAAGTCAGTTACTTAATGGACCAGCTACAATGCTTCTACACCATAGAAACAAAAGAGAATTGTGTATAGCATGTAAGAAGATGGGCAGTTGCAAACTGTGAGGTTCTCTCAATGGTACTGCTGAAGATTCAAATCTTCAGGGATGCTACACTTTGTTAACTGGTAAGTATTTGCTGATGTTCTGAAGGATTGTAGTTCCTTAATCTTCAGGGTCAAGTAGTCCAAGAATAAGGTGAAGTAGTACATCATTCTTGGGCTACGTGACACTGAAGATGAAGGCACTATGGTCATTTAAAACATTGGTAAATATTTACAAAGCTGGCATCTCAGAAGTTTTGAATCTTTAGGTGGACTGTTGTTTGTATTTTGGAGAGAACCAGTACATTTTGTAAATAAGTATTGATTTCCATGCTTCTGAATCAGAGCTAGACACCCATTGTAGATTTGTTGGTTAATCCTTTACACAGTCACATAGCATATTAGAAAATAGAGACATTAACAGTATTTTTCTCTCATTTCTTTCCTCTTGCTGCTTTAACCAAACATACGAAAATTCTAATAATCCTTGCTCCCATCCACCTTCAACTTTTTTCTGTACATCTTTGTAACTGATGTTTTGATGGTTTGTAATTACTTGATTTATAATTTGCATTATCTCTTCATACTGCATTATTTTGTTGGTGGCAATTAAGTGGTTTTACTTCCGATTCCTGACCCCAATAAGCCAGAGGAACATGAGGCATGGTGTCCTTTGGGCCTTGTGGCATTGTTATGTAAGAACAATATAGTTTCTCTGCATGTTGTAATGTGTAAAGTTTGTTTGTTCAGTTGGGACGTCCTACATATCAGCATGGTACCAATCTGTGTTTGTCATTTGTCCTCCATGTCTGATCACAGTGGGCTTGTTTATTGATGCCTCTGGCTTTAAGAATAATCTGATGACGCAGATCACAAATAAACACTCTGCCGTAATGGAATATGATAAGTGAGGCTTTCATTTCTGCACACACTGGTGCATTTCATATGTTGTCACCACAAAACTGAATCACTGTACCCATTTTAGATTTTGGTCATAGTTTTGGTGTAGTGAGCTAGAAGTATTTAAAACACTCACACACACTCACACTCACACTCACACTCACTTTCACCTCTGTATGTATATAATATGTTCATTTCACCAAATTCTAAACAATTGGAATGATTTTTTTTTTTATTGTGGCAAATATTGAAAGATATGTTTGTAGAAATTTATTTTGGCTTTCGACTACATTTAAAGTCATGGCCTCATTTACCATTATGATCGAAAGTATTACTTGCGCTTAATTTCACTAATTTATAGCATGATATTGTAGTGTAAAATGTAGAGTATTAAAATCTTCTCTAGCCCTGAAGTCACATAAAATGTGGCATGTGTTTCTTATGAAATGTCACTGTATCTGATATGACCCAGACTTATGAACAGTTTTGACAGAAGTTGCTTTGAACTGAACAACACAAATTTATCGCATTGAAGTTCAGAGACATTCTGAAATTATATAGTAACATCCCTAGAATGCAGCTGTCATGAGAGCCTACAGGCTGGGCAATTTTGACATGAGAAGTCTGATCACCATGAAGTAGCTGCCAATATAAATTCCCATAAAACCGAAGAAAATGACAGCAGAGCTTACCATGTACCTTGTAAGAGAGTACAGAGAGTTTTCACTGGAGCTTTCAGTTCTTCAACAGTAAGGTGACTTTTCCCAAGACGGCACACAAAACTAATACATGCAGAACTACTTGGATGAAAGTATGATGTGGCAGACATTACGTGCGTTTTGTGTTGGGCAGATATCTACAGTATCCATATTAAAGAAGGAATGGATCAGTAAACACAACTTTTTTTAATTTGACGTTGGCAAGTCCGTGCATCAGCATACAATTCAAATAAATTAACCAACTAGATGCAGCAGTTCCACAAGTTTATTACTTGACGTTTGTGTGTGGCTCAACATGTTTTGGGTGTCTCCACGCCGATCATCAGGAGCTTACAACTGCATTAACAGCCTCTGGTTTTACCGTTGGATTGTGGCGGTAGCAGTGTTTTTGGTCGTGTTCTGGCCAGTTGACTTTTTTGGTTTGTCTTCTGTTACAAGAATACAAGGTATTCTTGTTCGAAATATATAAAGTTTAATGGCAGATAGGTAGGTAGGTAGACAGATAATGGGTTTGAGCCCTTTTGGTCCTAATGCACGTAGGCCTTTGACAGGCCCTTTGTGCCCTTTCAACTGACGTCCAAGTCATGGGAGTCCTGTCCTTTCAGTAAAGTTCCAGATTACCCCCCCAGACTTAGGCTTCTGACATCCTTAGGGTCAAAGAAGAAGGAACCCATCATATGTCTGAGTGTTGCCAAAGCTTCACACTGGCACAAAATGTGGGCTGAGGTCTCCTCCTCTGCCCCACACCTCTTACATGCCAGACTGTCAATCAGTTCCATTATGTAGAGATGTCTTTTGAGGGTGTTGTGTCCAGTAAGAAGGCCAGTAACTACCCTGGACTGCATCCTATTAAAGTACAGTAGTCTGGTCCTAGCAGCAAGACTAGGACCCAAGTTCAGTTCTGGAGCCTGTCTTTGAGTGCTGGTGAGACCCTGCCACATTTTCATGTGCTGGTTACCAGGCCAGCACTTGATCTTTTTCTTTATGTTCTTCCTTGAGACTGCCAAGGCTGGTTCCTTTCCAACTAAATGGTGAACATTTCCCTCCCTTGCGAGCCTGGTTTAATGGCAAAATTTTATTTTAATGAGAAAGATTGGTATTGTGGCAACAATGGGGAATTTCTTTGGACATTGTTTGGTATCTGTCCAACACATAACACTCACCCGCTTTTTCTGCTTGGATGAAATGTGAATCTGAACCTAAGAGTGATTCTGTAAAATATGTGTAGCAAGACTAAGGGGTGGAGTGTTTTTGTGGGCTGCTGGTGTGAGCCAGAAAAGGTAAAATAAAAGTTTGTCATGCTGGACCTGATGAAACTGGAATTCTTTAAGAAAAGTTTTTTTCCCCTCCCACAAAAACAAATGGGTTAAAGTATGAAACCCAAAATGTCCACAGACTGCCTCGTAAATTACTTAATAAATTATCTGTAAGAAGAATATTGAATAAGACATAAGTACCAAATGAGAAAAGTTGAAAACAGTGACTGTCTCATATCAGAGCACATTCAGCTTGTCTAACCCATAAAGAGACTGAGAAGAGCGTACACATCGAACCAAATCATTAATGATCGGGACACCAGTTTGTACACATTCGCCACAGTATCATTGCAGTATAAGACAGTGGAAGTAATACAGAATCAGGCAAAAGCAGAATTTGCTAACAGAAACAAAACTTTTACATTAGCAGATATCTAGCAACTTTTGAGCAAAGCTATGGACGTGTAACAGTTGAAGATTTGAAGAAATATGTGTAACATACAGAATGGTTACAAGAGGAAAATTTTATAAATGGTTGTGGCAGAGAATTTTATTTAGCCTGTAATTATAAACTTCAATCATAATGGCCACAGAGTTGTTTATCAAAGCAGCAACAGTGATCTGGCAGAAGTGCTGGAGTAATATTGGTGCTGTTTACTCGTATGTTACAGCAATCATGTCCGTACGGACTTGGTGCTTCAGATCCTTCCATGTGAAGCGGCTCATTTTTGTATATAAAACCAGAGTTTAAAAAACAGTGCAAATTTAAAAGAACTGCCTGTTATGAGTCTGTTGATCTAATGGCAGCAATTCATCAAAAGTTTTCTTTCTCCTTGTAGTGATATTGAATAAGGTCTACAGTGTTTTCTAACATTGTATGGGAAATAGTGCTTTATGTGGAAGGTGGTAATAAACGGACATCTTATACATGTATATTTGACAACGAAGTCCCGATGATGAGTCCTTTAAAAATATCAGTGAGAGTGGAACCACCAAAGGATTTTATAATAAATATTACAGAACTTACACTCTGATATTTGTTAAAATCAGAATAATAATATTGAAAAATATATATTTAGACAGTAATCTCTGGAACAGCATATGGAATTTCAGCTTAATAAAAGACATGGTCAAAATATGCCATTGATCTTATTACAAGTAAAAATGTTACAACAGGCCAAGATGAGTGATTGGGAAAACGTTGAGCTTCACTGAATGGTGATGCTGTTACTTCATCATGTGACATCACTGTAAATTTGAAGGAATCAATTTCATAACACTGAAAAATAAGGCCACTCTCCTCATGGAATGTAACAACATTGATGTGAACTTGGTGAGAAGGCTGGGCTTCCAGTTCTTGAAGTTCTGTGGCTTTAGCAAGATGACTGTTCTTAGCAGTGGGTATTAATAGTTTATAAGGAAAAATTTTTTGGTTCAGGTGATACCATATTAACGTTAACATACTTCATTGGTTTTATGTGAGCTGTGGTTTTGTAGCTTTCATTTAATTTCATCCTCCCCATGCCCACTCCCAATATAACTCATTTTTACATTGGTGGTGCTGTTGAGTAATAAATGTTTTGAAGTGCATTCATTCCAAATGAGAGCTTGTTCAGTTTTAGCGGAACTTTTGTCCGTGGTATTCAACATTTGGATTAATCCAGAACAAACGCAGATTTTAATACAAGTCAGAAGCCATGTGTACATGTGGGTTTTGCACACTGAGGAAGATTGTTCACTGTGTAACATGTTTCATGCATGAAAGTGAATGCAGTTTCATGTTATTAAATGTATGTGAGGACAGAAACATGAAATTTGATATTATAAAACCCATTTTAATGCACAAGAAAAGTGTTTTGAGTTTAGTAATTTATTATCTTCTGATTTTGTTAGAAGCATGTCACATTATTTGATTGTTCAAGTTATGTTATTTCTTGCTGTTGTCACAGTTTTAAGGTATAATATTTTTCTATATTAATTTTCCTGCTTTGTACAAGATTTAACAAATTTAATAAGTCAGGTGAAGCAGATGTATTTAGACTTGGATTAAAATATTCAACAATTAGAGGCACGCGTCTTATTTAGCAAGAAACTGCCACGCCTTTGTCAGAAATTCAAACATATTTGAGAAATTTGTGACTTACAAGTAACTCTGTAAAGAATCGTGTAGCTTTGGTCTATTTACCAAGTTATAATTTGTGTAACAACTTTCTGGTAATGAGTGCACTTGTTAGGTGTCACTGTTAGTTTATATAAGCACGGTGTTGTTTTATTTGTGGTGTTTTGGTGCATAATTTAGTGTTCTGAGTGTGGAGACTGAAGGTGAAGAGAAAAGGTGTTTATTCTTGTGCAGAAGAATTTTCACCAGGTTTCCCGTTATCTGATGCTCCTTTACATATGCTTTTTATTTGGTTATAATCTGCTTTTGTGAATTGTACATAATGAATTTTTGCATCTGCATTGTATTTCTTGGTTTGCTTATTATATTTTTATTTTTGTCCTGTCTTGCCTCTCCTTCCCGTGACGTCCACGTTCATTTGCACTGGAATCGTGGTTCCCTCCCTTTTTGACCTGTTCACTTGTGGTTTCTTAATGACATGCAATCCATTTCACCCTTGTATCTTTGCCCTTTTTCCCTTCCAATCCCTGCACGACTTGCTCGGGGCTCTTTATGCTGAATGGCAGCCAAGGGACGCACGAACATCGAGCTGCGTGAACAGTTCATCTTGGCAGAGGGTGTGTCACAGAGTATGACTGCGTTCAAACCCAAGGCCAGTCCAGGTGCCAGTTCAGCAGGATCACAGCGTACCCAGTCTGTGGCTGGACCCATCACTAAGGTTTGTCTGGCATGTCCTTGATCCATTGTCCTTGCTCCCTGATGTATCGTAGGAAGAAGTGTCTCTGATGTTCTGTGCTTGGTGCTTGACTTTACAGACATATTTATAAAGGATGACTGTTATTCAGCACCTGCACTTATTATTTCAGACCACTGGAAAACTGAGTTTGTGTGTGTGTGTTTATATATATAAATGCACATGCACATGCGTGCGTGCACACACACACACACACACACACACACACACACACACGATTCCTTTCCCCATTGACACGGTTACATTCAGTAAACTGCAGTGTCTTTCAGCCTGTTGAATTCTGGAAGGAAGTGTTTTACTGAAGGCCAGTATGCGCACAATATTCACCATGGATTTCTTCTTCATTGTACTATGTTTTCAAACATCCACAGAAATACATCTTATCTCTTCTCTTCTTTCCTTTTGTAGTTAATATCTTCCATTGTCCAGCAAACTTGATTAATATATGTTACTCATGTTTGCTGGAAATCATATAGATTGAGCACTGAGATATGTCAATTTCTCCAACAAGCAACACTCTGAATATATGTGTATGGGTGGGTGTTAGTCATTAGGCTTGCTGCACATTTCAAAATGCACTCATGGCAGACTGAAGTGCTATGTCATAAATTACTCCTCTGTTTGTGATTCAGGCTTCTGCCACAGTGTAAATGAAATCTTCGCTTAGCTGGGATGTCACACTGTTATGATTGGTAGTTAGTTAGGGACATTTTGGACATTATCCTTGGACTGCTTGTCCCTTGAAGTTGAGACCAATAGGTTGTCCCACAAAGTCAGTAACTAACTACCAATCTACACTGCTTAACATTCCTGAAGAGCAAAGATCTTAATCTTTTGTTTGTTGTTTGTAATTGAAATACGCTCACCACTTTCACACATTGTATCTCTTGTAATTTGGAGATAGTATTTTTTTCTCACATTGTTTGTCTCTGGTCTTTAAGAATTATTTGCCCAAAGTCTATAGAATGGGTGTCTGTTATCTGCAAATTCCCATAATATACCACCACTTCCAAAGGAAAGATCAGTGTTCAAGTTAAAAGGGCATAAGAACAAACAAATAACAGCTTGCATATATTTGTCATTCGTATGGACAGACATGATGATACTTGATTCGTATGGAGTGTTGCAAATCAAATTGGCATTTCTAATTGGCCGACACACCCTTTTCAAGGTCAGTAGTTGGTATGTATATTTGTAATGCATGAGCTTTTGATGTTGGTACCATTGGATGGACTGCTGCTTGTGACGTGATGGAAGGTATGTTCTAGTGTAGAGTTCTGTTTTTAAGTTTGCATGGATTCAGACAAAGTACCTCAGGAGATGCGACATAAAGTTACTTTTGTTTTCAGTAACACGGGTTGTGTTGTTAAATAGAGCAAGATTACAAAGTACTTTACTTATGTTAAGAGCTGCATTAGTTATAATTTACTCCACATTCATTACACCTGCTTTAAGATGACATTGTTTGGTTCTGTAGAGCTAATGTGACAGCTTCTGGCCTCATTTTGTATATGTTTTGAGTATATTTTATGTCATCAGGGTTCATACTAGTAACATTATTTCACTACGTAATAAGGGTTGAGAAATTTTGTCCTCTAGCAGCTAAGCCTCTGGAGTGTACAGGGCAACTGGCTGTTTTGAGAGGGTTGTTGGGTTTGAGAAATGTTATTGTTGAGTCAAATGTTGGAGTGTGGCTACGGACTTTTCCAGCTGAAGAGTTTATGAGTCAACTGATGCCGATATTTGAAGGCCTGAGACAACGAGAGGACCTGCCCTGCTCATACCCACTCGCCATGGGCTCGTCTAGGCTCCCCTCATACCACTGGGTAAATAAACACAAATGCCATCATTACTGCAACGCATTTTGTTGCGTGTGTAACCCTCTTCAGCATCATGGAAAAATGATGTGTGTTGTTTGTTGTTTTGTATTTTAATTTTTTTTTTTTATGTTGCTACCATCTTTTGAGTCCGTGAAAAGAATTACTGTTCAGGTTGGAAGGACAATTTCATACTGGAATACACTTAAGTTTGCAAAACATAACACTTCGTTACTGTTCAATGTTACATTTTACAAGTGTTATTTAATGATAATGGTTAAAAATCACTCAGTACTTTTTAGCCTCCCAGAAGAGTTTAAAGCATATATTGTGTAACTGCTTGGTTCCAAATAGCACTGAAATTGCACCTGTCACATAGTGTTAAAAGTTGGAAGTAATTCTTTAATGCAGAGGAGAAGGAAATCGTCTGTTCCTGCTCTGCCTTAATACAAATGTTAACCTTTTCTGTTGGACCATAGTTTTAGATTCTTTGAATGAAACACTGTCATATCAAAACACTTCAAGAACAAAACTTCTTGTAGTGCAGTAAGTTCAAAGAGTCATGAGGCTCAATAAAAAATCAAACATTCTAACTAAATTAAAACGTTCTGGGGTAATTAGAAATGCTGTAAGGTACAAGATCTTGATGTTTCAGAATGTCTGCTAGTATCGGACTCGCATAGTGAGCAACACAATTTGGCCAATGTGTGGTAATTGCAGAGTGTGTGAACAGTGTCAAAAATATATTGATAAGAAAGTAATAGTCACACAAAAATTTAATTCATGCCATTTTCAGTGGCAACCTAGAAAGTCCCCTCCCTCACCCTGTACCCATTGCAAGTTCAGTGTGTATTCCATGTGTTTTTCTGCACACATTAAGACTATGGTTGACTTTGTGCCGAACATTCTGCATTTGTTATTTGTATTAAATCTTTCAAGTTAATCAGAGTTACAGGCAAATGTGTTGGAGTGCCACCACACATCCACACTGTGGTGATAAAATTCATTGTATGAGCAGTTGGCTGAGCAGTGGTTCAGCTGCAGGGGTTCCCTACTGTGTCAGTGTTTCCAATCACACACACAGAACACTGCTTGTGATAATTTATTGTCATGCTGCTGGTTTTGACCTTGTATGTAGGTCATCAAGAGGCCAATTATACAATAACATGAATGTAAACAGAAACTAAGTATTCTGAGGCAGGAAATCCCCACCTTATTACATTAACCCTTAGGCAACTAATGTTATATATATATATGGAGCACCTATTCTTGATGTTTCTAGATCACACACGACGACGCACCACAGTGGGTAGGACTCCTCTGGACGAGTGATCAGCTCGTCGCAGAGACCTCTACCTGACAACACAAGACACTCACAACAGACAAATATCCATGCCCCCCGGTGGGATTCGAACCCACGATCTCAGCAGGTGAGCGGCCTACGGCAGCTCACCTGCTGAGATCGTGGGTTTGAATCCCACCAGGGGGCATGGATATTTGTCTGTTGTGAGTGTCGTGTGTTGTCAGGTACAGGTCTCTGTGACGAGCTGATCACTCGTCCAGAGGAGTCCTACCGACTGTG
>Ga0268261_10001655_pt1 | contig 15529 bp, 8 predicted proteins | sample TergutNc150P1_FD_190353 | JGI IMG/M metagenome (GOLD analysis project Ga0268261, IMG submission 190353) | Nasutitermes corniger P1 segment gut microbial community from laboratory colony in Florida, USA - Nc150 P1 (SPAdes) (version 2) | ecosystem: Host-associated > Arthropoda: Insects > Digestive... | reverse complement strand
ATATATATATAAAACATTAGTAGCCTAAGGGTTAATGATTTAACCCTTATCCTGCTAACGTGGAGAAAATAGTGAGCTCCTAATAATGCCAGCAAATAGCAGATGGGATTTAATTCAGCGTTTAAAGGGTTAAAACATCCTTTGGTATTATGATATGCCCTGCACATTTCAGCCTCTTTAGGCCATTATTGGGCTCTACATATGTATCTTCAGCAGACTTGAGCTTATTTAATGTATTACAGATGCTTCCTGGCTTATGCAATACTTTCATTCTGGAACATCCTCCTCAAGTCACATTGTGCATGTCATAACTTAGTAGTATACATATGGTCAACTATATATGTATATACAAGGCAATCCAGCTGAAGTACAAACTCCAGCACACTGGAACCCCCCACCAGCTGCAGCATGACCACCCGACCATCTGCATTATTGCCCAGTAATATTCTTCCGCCACCCTTGTCTCATTTCATTCTCACAAGGAAAAATTCAGGGTGTGTTTAAACAATGCTAATATTTCATTTTTTAAAATTGTCCATTAAATTGCACACATGTGAAAAAGCATAACTTGAAATTTCATTAGCCAGGGAGTGCATGTATAATATGTAACAGTGAATTGTTTATGGATTGTAACATTTACGATTAATAGTACAACAGATAGAAGATGTACGTTAAATGTATAATTTTGTACAGTGGAATTTCTTGTGCATCTTCTTGTTGCAACCTGAAGTCCACATGCACATTGGAGCATGCATGTCTGTGGTGGTGGTGGGGAGGTTCTTCAGTTCCCATCTCTTTCTACTCCATTGTCAAAGGGCATTAAGCTTTCAAACTTTTTATTCAGTAAGTTTACTTCCTGTTTACTGTGTAAATACATACGATAATTTCCTCTTAAAACAACCACTGATTTATTACATCATCATTATGTTTAGCAATGTTTGTTGTCTATGTTGTATTTAATATGCACTGTTTCAAGAAGTGGCTCTTTACCCATCTTCGTGTGTTTGTCATTACACTGACATGTATTTCTTTCAAGATTACATTCTTCTGAGATGTTATGTCATGTAGTCAGGTAGGAATGTACCAAAATTTCAGAGAAGCGTGCTGCCTCCATCTTACTCTTAAGTTTCTACCAGACATTGGCATCATGTCCCAAACGATTATAACTTCCATATTCATCGCCACAAAAATCTCAAATCCCAGATATTTTTTATATTTCTAAGACAATTATTTGTATATCCTTGACAGCTGCACCCTTTAAATGGTACATGTGTTGGTAAGCACCAGAAATAAGACTTTCCCATATGATGGCTGGCATGTGAACTGGAGTCTGCCAAATCCAAACCCTGGCGAGGATTGTACTGGATCAACCGGGATCCAAACTCAAAAATCTTAAATTTGAGATGAACACATGTACTTAGCTAGATAAGTTGTTTAAAATACTGTAGACATAAAGATATACATTTTGAATCCAACAGCTGCTTAACAAAATCCATTTACCCTTAGCCACACAGGATGCCTCTTGCAAGTGTGTTGAATATACACCATTGGTTTCACCTGTGCAAAGTACTCTTCTGGAGCCCCAAAATAATTTTGGAGGTTAATGCAACTTAAATATGTTTCTTTTTATTATGCACGACAGGAAGACCAGCTGATTAAAATGAGAATTAAAATTCATAACCAGGAGGCCAAGTATGAAAAGCTTAAGGAGATATGTAGGGAAAGAAGGAGAACAATTTTGGACTTAGAAGAAAAGCTAAAGACTGCTTTGGAATCACAGAACATGGAAGAAAAGGAAAACTGTGATTCAGGACAAAGCAAGGATATCACAAAACAGATTAGTGGTGCTGGATCATCCCGAGTTATGGGATTGACACAGTACAACAGGGGCTTCGGCAGTGATGACACTTGTGGCCAGTCTGGTAATAAGGAGAACATCCCAGGCAGATATGAAGCCTTACGAAAGGCCAGGAAGGAATAAGCACAAACAACTTTACATACATGATGTAAGAAGGTAAGTCTACTCTACATAACACACCCCAATAATAAATCCTGCATTTCTGCCATCAATTTGGTGACAGTTTTAGAATGCAGAAGAATTTCACTGAATGCATGATCACTTCCAATGAGACGGTGTGTATGCATGTATCTCCAAGGGTCCAAGAAATCTTACACCATATGAAGCAAATTCATGTTTCTGGTCACGGGCTGATACTCCTGACATTTGCAGACAAATAGTAACATCCATTTTAGCAACATCGCTAAGGTTTCCTCCAACAGGAAGGGTCTAGATTGCAGTCCAGTCCTTTTGAGCTAAGAAATACTCAGTAGCCAGAGTTAACCTTTGTAACACATCATGATTTCTGTACATTCATTAAACTTAACAGCAGAATCCACCTACTGCTGAAATCTAACACTGAATGAAATGGCAGTAATCTCAAGTAACAGTAAAATAAAATTGCGTATGACAAAGAAACAGTGCAGTAGCCATAACTAATATTTTGGCCACGAAATTAGAGGAGGATCCACTTCCATCTTGCACAACTGAGAGCTGAATTGTGAGGGTTTCAGTCAAAATGGTGCTCTGGTTGGTAATTTGTATCTTCTTACAAACCATTCTATATCCTTTACTATTACCACATCTTGTGTTGCACCACAGCCTACTGTCCAATTGTTGGTGAAAGGCAAACTTGATGTAAATACACTCACAATGACACAAATTTTTGAAAACAAGAGACTTTTCAGTGAAGCAACTGTTAATATCTTCTTAGAGGCATTTGAGTAAAATATGTGTCTTGAAAGGTGGATGCTCAAGAATGTTTTAACAGTTTGAGAATGTAACTCTTACTAACCATACTTGTGAGATATTCAATCCTCAGGCATCTAGATTAAATGTCTGGTGCACTCTCGCAGGTACAAGTATACTGTGTGCTTTCATTAAGAAAACAGTTTCTTAAAATCTGTCAAATACTTTGAAATGTTCAAGAAAAATACCAGATACATTACCATTTGTAAGCCTGTTAATGTATTTACACCTCTTTTCACTTATTCCTGACATCATGACTCCCACAGCTCCAGCTTTATATGCAATTCCATTATTTTGCAACACGGAAGCCATGGAACATAAACTGCAATACTTGTGCATCCATAGATTCCACCCTGGATTCACATGTTGTTCCATTAAATAAACAACTTGTTTAGAAATATTTAAGTTGGCTACCACATTGCATCCACAAGAAATATCACTGCTATGACTCCAATATGCATCTAGAACAATGGACCAGGGCCCACTTCTTTTTGGTAGCACTAAACAACATGCAGTACTTTTGTAATGAATTCATGTTTGTCGTGAATGATCATTTTGGCGAAAAATGGGGCTTCAGTGAATGCGTCTCGACCACAGTAACATATGACAGCTGGATTCTGTATGATTCCCATCAGCATAAAGATTCAATTAAACTCAGTTTAATTATTACGTAAATAAACAGTCAACACAAGTTGTCTACATATCGGAAATAGTTTGCGATTTTATGTTTTTGTGTTAGGTGTGCAACATGTGTGTTGTAAGAAAACTTCTGTTAGCACGCCAGAAGATGGGGCTCCCATCGTTCTGGATGATTATCCAGAACAACGAGCTGGTGATGGGAGTCCCATCTTCCAGCATGCTATCAGAAGTTTTCTTACGACACACAGCAAACACACACGTTGCATACCTAACACAAAAACATAAAATCACAAACTATTTCTGATATGTAGACATTCTTCTGATTCTCAACTCAAACCATACAGAATACAAGCCATTCTAACAGATTTCAACACAAGTTTCCACACACGTGCGTGTGTGTGTGTGTGAGAGAGAGAGAGAGAGAGAGAGAGAGAGAGAGAGAGAGAGAGAGAGAGAGAGACTCTTAGTTGTGTTGACTATTTATATAATAATTTTATGATTGATAGCACAACACGATGTATAACCTCTAAAATAAACTACATTTGTGTTGAAGAAAGATGTCATAAGGTTCACATGCTCCAAATAAATAATGTAATTGTGTTTTTTCCTACATCTAAACATCTCAGAATGAGTAAACAAATGACCGTCAAACACAACAAAATGTTTGTAATATCAATATAGCTACTTGTTGTGAGGTCATTACATGTACCTATATTGAAATTATAAAAATTTTGTGTTTGACAGTCATTTGTTACTCATTCTTTACATTATGTTGCACAACAAGATGTATAACTTCAAAATCTACACTTCTGTCATGCTTATGTCTTTAAACTTGCTGTTGAGCAATCCACTGAATGGAACAAAATCAAAACTGCACCCACAGGTTAAGCAGGATTTGTTGTGTGACAAGATAGGTATATTTTCAGCCATAGTTTACATGAACCATTGGTATATTATCAGCCATAGTTTATATGAACCATTGGTACACTATCAGCCATAGTTTATATGAACAGTTCATATTTTCCATCTTGTCACTTAACATGGGCTAGCACAAACTTAGCCTTAACTGCAGAACTTCTAATTGTAACTTACTGTCATGCTTAATGCGGACAGGAATGTGCAGCTTCTTCATAATCTGTGCACTTGTATGTGAATGAGAGTGCACTCTTCTGATTTTCCTTCAATATTTTGAGCTTGCTCACTTTTATAAGTAAACACAGCAGCATCAGAACTCTAAACATTTGTAATTTTATGAATAAAACAGAAGAAAGAAACATGTCCTAATACCACCCAAGACATTTCATTGTTAAAACAAAGATCATTAACCACACAGACCAAGAGCACACAATTTCCTGCTAGGGGACTTGTAACTAATTTCATCCTAGGATGATTCTCTATCAATACTTCAACCATATAGATAATAGGGTGATGTAAATAGAGGGAATACAAGGTCATACTTTTGGCTAGGACCCAACATATATTCCAGTGCTGAGTATTGCAGGAACTTGGTTTATCAAATGTATTGTATTTATTTGAATGCAAGACAAGGTTTTTTTTCCTTAAATTTGGTGCTTCAGTATGTGAGGTTGTCTAAAATTCGCATATGAAGTGCCAAACCACATCACTCTCAACTGGACCATGCAAAGCCCCCCCCCCTCTAAAAAACCAGTGGGACTGTATTCATTGTCTAATTTTTTTAAAGAAGCACCACATTTTGGTAGCCAGCGATGTTTCCATTTGCAGGCAAAGAAGCGCCTAACCTCATGGACCACTTACACGAGTTATTCTCAATCAATCAATGGACACTGCAGAAACTCTAACTTTGTTAAGATATGCACCTCAGAACAGATCTAGTCCAATGGTAGTAACAGGTAAATGAAAAATTAAATATTAACTATTAGGCTCAAAAATAAAACTTGGACCAATCCACAAATCAACAGGACAGCCAATGTATGTATAAACATAACAATGAGGTGTGTTTGTGCAACCACGCTGCTGTGGAAAAGCAATAAGTATTACATATCCTGAGTGTGTGTTTGAAGCCTTAGGTATCCAGCATAAAATGCACATGTGCCATATTTTCATCTGTGCCCTGCTTGGCTCTACAATAATTTTCCACATTATCTCATAAATAGCATGATTTTAGAAAAAAGTTATTGAACATACAATGTGTGTTTTTTTTTCTACAACTTTTTTTTTTTAACATTTCTCATTCTAAGATGAACTGACTGAGATATGATCAAAAATGTATATATGTTCATGTAAAGTACCCATTAGTCTTACCAGATTTTAATGAAACTTGAATTTTAAGAAAATACTCAAACATCAAATTTTATAAAAATCCGACCAGTGGGAGCCGAGTTGTTCCACGCGGGCAGACAGGTGTCTGACAACAAAGCTAAGAGTCACTTTTTACAGTGTTGCAAATGCACCTAAAACCATGCAAACAGCCAGGAACTCAGACTGATCAGACCACAGAAGTGAAACAAAAATCCAGAACACATGTATTTAAATCCTTAACGCCATTAACACCATCTGTGGATAAAATGATGAATCTTAATGGGCTGAAGTAAGTTAATAAACCAAGAAATATAAATGTAGCATTTACTCAATGTGGCTCAAAATGGCATGGAAGCACATCTCACCAGAAGTGACTGTGAAGGGTTTTAAGTAGTGCCGTATATCCTTCGCAGTGGATGGGACTAATGATCCTATGTTACAGAATGACAGTGAAGAGGGTGACGATGTTAAGGAGAAAGTGTGCGTACAATGAAGGCAGTCTCTGATGATGGAGACAGTGACACTGACTGGCAAAGTAGATAGACTCTGACAAGCTTTGTGTACTGAGTGTATGAAATCTTCTTACAGATTTTTTATTTTTGTGGGGTCATCTTAGATTTGGATACATGCATTTTCCCTTGGCAGACGTGTTTTTTTGTTTGGGGAGTTGTCTTAGATTAGAGTCATCTTGCATTTGGTTAAATACAGTATAATGGTTCATACTGTATTGACTCCCCTATTTTTAAAAACTGTTACATTTTTTCCTGTCATCCATGAAATGCTTTTAAATTAAACATACTTTAATGTGTTTTGTTTTTTCTCTCCTTACAGCCCCATGAATGGACATTTTTCAAGTACTGAAGACATACACATCCCTGTGAGCGACTGAATTTTAAATACCCACATTTTATATTGAATTTTAATTGTTTTAAACCCCTGAGTATGGTAAGAAAAGAATTTATGTTTTAGCTTCAATGCATTCGACTTTCACAATCAAACTCTGTTACATTTTTAACCATGTACTATAAGTGTTAAAGAATATATTCAACCCTCAGTTTCATTTATAATCAATTGTTAAGAATACAATATGCAATCCACAATTTGGCATAGTCTTGTAGGTACAGAATAGTTTGCAAAACCACATTATTTCAGGTTATACACTGAAACCTACTTAAGATGTTCTTCCACTGAAGATGTTATAAAAATCTGTACAAAAATTTTCCTGTATTAATAACCCATATGTTGCCCTTTTAATATGATATCTGCCTAAACGGATCTCCTGCCTTAAGAGCACCAAAACGTGCAGGTTGCAAAGAACACTGCTTCTCTTCAAGATCTTAGTTTCCCTTTAGTTCAATTTACCAGCATGCAGTGACAAAATAGTGCTCTCAGTTCATGAAGACTAATGTCCACTGTGGCTCACAGGCACAGGTAACTTAATGTTAATCCATGGACGTGCATGGCAGGAAATGATGGCACATTCTGATTGTGCTGCCATCAATTTCCACGTGTGCATTTCACACAGCATGCAATATCATGGTATATGTATAATCTACAACAGGAATATGTGTGGTTTTAATGGGATGGTTTCTGACTGTTTCATGTCAGTTTAAATAACTTGGATTCTGTCTGCAAAATATCTGTACATTTTGTGTTCACTTCAAACCACTTATGTGTGTACAGTTTTTGTCCTGTGCAGTAGTTAATTATTGAACTCATGATCAGCATAACAACTACATATAAAACTGGCATAAAACATAAAGGTTCTGCCAGTTTAAGAAAATTTGGCTATTATAAATGTGGTGGACTTGCTTACAAATTTCCTTGCGCAAAAATCGCTGAATACCTCTGCATGTCTGTCAACTTAAAATACAAGAGAACAGCTCAGCCTAAAAATGGCAAAATATAGTAATGCACAATTGATATGTATGGAATAGTTTTGGCAAGAATGGGCTTTCCATCTACCAGTTGTACTTGTAAAAATAAATCTTGTTTTGTTTTCAAGGTGTCAAACTCACTATGTAAGGTAAGGCCTGAAATGTGGTTTGGTGGTGAATATGACAATTTAATGTGGAGTTTCCACATAATATTCTTGTGAAGGAACTGTTAATTTAAATACAGAATTACAAAATGTCACTTTCAGGCTTACCTTTTTAAAATGCTTTCCTGCTCAACAGGTATATTTTGTTGAATTTTTCCAGTAACATCTTTAGAGGGCTTCACTGCATATAAGGCACTGAAGCAAAGATATCACTTCCTGTGTTATATAACCTTCTTTGCCTAATTATTGACTATTAGAACAAGAACAAGTTTACAATGCGTGCAGGAATTAAAATAGTATTTCTATGGACTGAGTGTTAGAAAATTACTGTCTTGTATGTAACATGTAATTTTTGTGTATTTTATATATAAAAGTGTAATTATACTTGATTTAATCTAGAAGAACTTCTAGTAATAAACTTAATATGCTTTCTCAATCATTTTTGACTTCGAATTTTAAGGATGTGTGCACTTGAAGAACTTACTAACATTACAGTCTTCTGAGATAGATACCATGTACCTTCACAGACAGGTTTCTGGAGAAATGTGCTATCTGATCCTGTGGTGTTGACAACACCTCACTGATCTGAAGCCACAGTCTAGAAAAGCTCAACATTTTCTTGGACTATCTGAACACTTGAATATGCACTTCAATAGGGAGAAAGAAACAAATGGCTGGCCTTCTTTCCTTCCTTGAGCTCAATTTATAATGGCAACCTGGTGTCTTCCCAGGTCACTCAGAAACCTGGCCACACCAATTTAAAATTCAATATTAGTTCCCACCATTACCCACTGAACAAGCAGCTTCTGCTTACCATCTTGATACATGGAGCCAGAGCTCTTTGTGACCAGGACAGTGCACATGCAGAGCTGGCTTTTCTCAAAATCACAGCAGTAACTGGCAGATATTTGGGTCCCACAATCCAAGAGGATTACTCTATACAGACAGAATCCAGCTTTGGTGCCCTATGTAGTTTTGTGTGCAGAATTTATATACACACACATATCCACAGTGAAATATCAATCCACTGTTTCTGAAGGGACTGTGGAGAGCAAACAATAAATGCAGGAAAATGACAGTTGTGGGAAAAGCATTAAATGTGTTAGAAACACAAGAAAAGAAGAGTGCAAATTTTACATTTTGCATTTAGGTGTACAAAAATAAATAAGTAGTTACATTAATACCATTATGTGAATAACTTTGTTTCCAAAGACATCTGTAATTGATAAATGTTAGTTCAAAATGTTCTCTTCATCAACCCAGCCTATGCTATATGTGTACAAGATTGCTTTAAACAGATATTTACGCAGCATGGGCTTCAGCAAACCTCATCACTGGTCCAGGTCACATTTGTCTTATCTCCCCACTGCTGCCACAACCCTCATGATCATAACACGTCTCATTTGTGCTGGACGTGTCATGTTTGGCAAGCTCAATGTCTACAGATGTGTAAGAACTGAAGCTGACAACCGTCTCAGCTTCTATTTATATTCAGTCTTAGTGGAAGGCATTATGTTTGTGCACTGTGGCAGACAACACACAAATTTTATATTCTGTAGAAATGACATGTACAGAAAAGCTGTCTGCAAAAAAACAAAATATTTTTACTCTGCGTTTTGATGGAGATATCCAATATCCTTAAAAATTCCATGAAAAAGGTTGTCATCATCCACTCTTTTTATGTGTATATTATTTCACATTTTTAAAACACACTGGTTGCAATGATTTGCTGACTCAATGCACAACAATAGAATGATATAAAATGGTACTATCAATTGACAAATTTAGTTCACAGGCTTGCCACCTTCCCCATCTCTCCCACCACTCAACCATCATTCATGACTGGCTGATGTGTGACATTTCATAAATTAATGGTACTTACTTTTGTTACTTTTTCTCTGAAATGATCATGCTGGGAATACTGTAGGTCAGGACCAAGAATTCTGAAGGACTTATGTGTGAAAGACACTCTGGGGAACAATACATCAGATGTAATTATGAAATGAAGATACTTGCAGGAAAATGACACATAAGGGAAGGATTCATGGGGGTTTCACTGTATGTTGTATGCATATTCGATTACTTATGTGTTGTACAGCTTTCATCCTGTTCAGCCATTATTACGGAACACATGATCAGCATGGGTGCTACAAACATGGTGCATTTTACTTGCAAATAAAAATGTTTATGAAATGTACATTTCTGTTTAATTTAATACTCGTCATCCCGATGTGTATTAGTTAACAAATAAAGGTACTTTCAGTCTGTGCCAACTTAAAATACAAGACACAGTACTCAGTCTGTAAGCAAAAAGGTGAGAACACAAAATATACTACAGTAGAATCAGTATTTACAGAAAGGTTCTGGTTAAAACAGTCATGTACCAGCTGTGCTTATAAAAAAAAAATTATCTTGTGATGAGGAATGTGTCAAAATCACTAAAGAAGGTAAGACTTGTAATGTGGCTTGATTGTGAAAATGAATCGTGGAATTTATATGGAATAATATTCTAGGAAAGGGAATGTCACCTGCAACGTAAATTATAAAATAATTATGTTTTCAAACTCGCACTTTTTTACGACATTCTCCTGCTTAATCAGCTTCATTTGTAACTCCACACAGTCCAAACATTTTAATTGTTAAACATTATCCTTTTGTTCATAAACACAATAAATTGTATGAATACAGTTATGTCTAAAAAATATGGAACTATTAGTCACAGAACTTTGATGCAAGTTAACTTAATAATGCAACAATTCCAGCTGTTCTGCACAAACAGTGCTACTCCAGTGTGAATATTCGAGCAGCTATGTCATCAATAAGCCAGTCAATTCCTTGAAGTAGATTTTGTCCTGTAACAGCACTGCACCATACAATCTGCCAATGATGCGTCTTAATTGATTCTAGCTCCAGTACCTGTAACACACAACATGATTTGTTTCACAATCAACAACACACTCAAGTAACGGGGAAGGGCACCTGAAAAAGAATAATGCACTGAGCAGAAATACATTCTGCAATCTGAAGTATATAACAAGTTAATTTTAGCCTGCACTCCTTTCAGATGAAAAAATGTGTGTATGAGATAATATGTATGTCAACTTTGAGCTTCTTAACCAGTTTTAACCAAACTTGGTATGGACTTTCTGTTACTGTAGATCAGGGTCATCTCCCTGAAATGGAGAAAGCATGGTTCTCCAAAACAATGGTCTATCAAACTGTTAGGTGTCATAACCAAGATAACAGTAATCTTCATAGCTGCATCCAGTAAGAAACTCAGATTTCATAGTTTTAAAATTTTTTTCCAATTACTGAGATTATAGACCCAAATTTTAACCCTTTACGCTTGAATTACTCTCCACTGCTACTCATTTAGCACTTGGATTCTCCTTATTTACATTTTTTAATGGCCTTCATAAAATGTATGGCCAGACTGAAAGAGAACTAGTCATACCAAGTGGGTTTTCTAGTTACTAATGGATGGTAGAAGCTACGGGAAATGTAAAAAACAGCAGTGTCAGCCCTCTATCAGGCACAATTGGCAGGCAGGGCCCATCCAACGTATGACATTCATTAATGAATGACATATTTTTATCTGGTATGAATTTTATCATTTTATACACATCTGCCCGCAATCACCCATTTTATGGAAGTGCATATAGCCTCTGCTTGGGGTTCATGTTTCGCAGAAACGTACAATGGCTAGGCCACCAGCTGAACACATGGAGAACCAAAAGGTCACTTCCCAAGAGCACAGATTTTTCTGTCCAGTCTCCAGGGTCCACTGAGCCAAAGGGTCATGGGGCTTCTTTCCCCAGTGGTGAAATGATCATGGTGTTAAGTTCTCCATCAAATGCATGAAGAAATAATGCCACTTCTCCATACACATTATATAGTATACTTATATAAAATGTGCTGCATATGAGAGAATTGGTACAACTTTAAAAATCCTTACCACCATTACAGATTAGAACCTCTGTTTCAGAGAGTCCCTCATACTGATACATGATCATAACCTTGTGAAATCCATACATTATTTGAGACATGTGAGACTGCAAGAACTTTCATCTGATACCCACAGAATCTGTAAGTTTCATCTGATTATAAACTTACATCTCTAATTTCTTCTGCATGTAATGCTCCTGGCAAATCTTGCTTATTAGAGAAGACCAATAATGTAGCTCCAGCTAACCTCTGAAAAAGAAAAGGTTCAGAGAAAGATAAATTTTAAAGTTCTAAAGGATCAGACGTCACAGGTTCAAAAAATGGTTACAGATTTTCTACCATTTACTTCATGGGAAAAGTGATGTTTAATATTTCAACTGAATTTTGAATATTTAAAACACTTGTTACATTATTTAAGATGCACGCATTTAATTAAAAGTATACTTGACATGAGATTTAAGGTTCTCATGGCAGTGATGATGAATCCTGAGATGCGACACCTTGTGATCTTCAGAAAATTTACTGATATTTTGGAGGAACAAGATCCCTCCGTTTTCAGGATAGAAGCACGTGAGTGGAGTCAGCTCATTCCTCCTCAACATCTGTAATTATCCACCAGACTACAGTGTCACATTCTAGATGACAGTACTCATTTAGGTGGTACTTTCCTGGTTCACAATGGACTAAATAAGAAGCTTTATACCCACTGCTTTTGTACTTTTGCTATAGAGTATGCCATCAGGATGGTCCAAGAGACTAATGAAAGGTTGGAATTTATTGCCTAAATCATGTACATGTTTATGCTAATGATATGAATTTCTTGGCCAAATACACACATACATGGGCAGTCCATAAAGAAACCGAACTTTTGAAATAGCGAGCCAATGGGCGCACGCAACATGCTTGCGATGGTGGCGTTGTGTAGCAGGGACTTTAAGCTTTATTCTGACACTCGCAGCATCACGCCACGTCAATTAGTCATCGAGCCACAACCACTTGAATGAGTGTGTGTTTAGTACCCTCGGCGATTTTTTGCAAGTTGAAAAATGGAGGATCTTAAGGAGCAATGCAATTGGGAAATTGGGAAAAAACTTTTACGGAGGCTTTTCAGATGTTGCAACAGGCTTATGGAGAGGAGTGTTTGAGCCATACGCAATATCACGAATGGTACCAGCGTTTCAAATCGGGCAGAACGTCCATTGAAGACGACCCCAAATCTGGACGGCCTTCCACGTCAATGGACGACGATCACGTTGAGAAAGTGCTTGATGTGATTTCTCAAAATCGTCGCCTAACTGTCCATGAAGTTGCCTAAGAAGTAGGAATCTGTAAAAGTTTGTGCCACCTGATTCTGACCGACAAACTGAAGATGTGTCATGCTGCCGCAAAACTTTTGCCGCATCTGCTGACAGGTGCACAAAAAGAGAACCATGTCACAGTCAGTCAGGACCTGTTTGATCATTCCAATGCCGCCCTACTTTCCAGATTTGGCCCTGCAGACTTTTTCTTGTTCCCGAAGTTGAAATCTTCACTAAAAGGTCGTCGATTTCAGACGGTAGAGATATAAGAAAATTTGACACAGGACCTTCGAGCCATCCTGCGAAACACGTTCCAGAACTGGAAAAAACGTTGGGAGCAGTGTATCAAGTGTGGAGGGGAGTACTTGCAAGGAGACAAGTTTAATTAAGTTGTATGTGAAGCAATAAATTAAAAACAAAAAAAGTTCGGTTTCCTTATGGACTTTCCCTCGTACCATAAAGAACAATGCACATATTGTTCTACAAGCCAGTGAAGAACTTATGTGTAAGTATAGCTCAGACTAATTACAAAAGTGCATCCGAAACAAATATTGGCAGAAAAAGTCATAATATATAAGGAAACAATTCAGCAAGTTTAAAATATCTCATGAACAGAAACAGTATTTATGATGAAACTGGATGAAAAATACATTCTATGGATGCTTGTAATTACAGTATAACTCCACTTATATGGATGCTGGTTATCCAGATCGGCTTGGCCCTATGGGGAAACATTTCCTTACTTTAAATGTACTACATATTTCCATGGCTTAAATTTTTCCCCACCAATCAAATACACTTACGGAATTACATACTAATATTTTATTTGTATGTGAATAAATATGTAGCTTCTTTTCAAAGAAAATCTGGATTTTCTGCATATCCAGATGGCTAAATAATCTGTTCTATTTTCCACAGAAAGCCATTCTTTTTATAATTTTATCTTTTATGTTCGTGTTTTTATAAACCATGCAATAAAATGTCAATACCCACCCCAAATGGTTAAAAGTTAAATTCTCCTCAGTATGCTAACATCTAGCATAAATTTAGCGAACTCAAGAAGAGTAACTGATAAATCTGAACCAAAATGCCCTCTTTGTCATCAGCAGGTGCTTAGGAGATATATCTGTATAGTACTTGAAAAGGGTGAATACATTTCCGATAAGGGATCTCTTAAAGGTTGGGCCACAGTAGTAACATATATTTTCTGTTATAATTTTAGAACTGCATAAATTGTTTAAATGAATAACATACCTCTTCTCTGAGAAGAGCATGCAGTTCTTTTCTACAGTCATCTAATCTTCTCTTGTCAGCACTATCAACTACCCATATCAGTCCATCTGTACTTTCAAAGTAGTTTCTCCAGTAAGAACGAAGTGACTTTTGGCCTCCAACATCCCAGACATTTAATTTGTATCTGAAAAAAAAAAAAAAAAAAGGAAAAAAGTCATTTGTACTTAAACTTTCATCATGTTCACATTACAAACAGGAACAGTGTTTTATTTGAAGTTTAGTGATGGGTATATGTTGCACGATGGCTGGGAAGGGAAAACATGTACCACAGAAATTCTTTCAGTTATAAAACAAGCTGACAAAAATACACACAATCCAAATTAATCATGTAATGCACTTCCATCCCAGACTAATGCTAAACTTGTAGTACTTTACAATAGTGTGAAATTATTTACACCACTTTTGGTTGCAATATGTAACTGTTATGATCCTACTAATTTGATGTACACCGGTATGCTTGGGGTTTACACCTGGTACCTAATTTTGGATTGTTTTGTTTCAGATACAGTAATAAGCTGTCATTGTTTCCATCACTAAAATAAGTTTCCAGCAACTCTTAAACAACAATCGCTGGACTCAGTAGCAATTAGGTGAATCTCTCTAAATTTTAATATTCCTTGCATTTATTAATGTAACTCCACATACAGGTTCCATTTTATCAGTTTCTCTTCACATTCTAGATGGTTTTTCTTTTATTATACCAGTTCAGTATTTATTATAATACAACAGCAACATTTTCCTGAATTTGTGCATAATTTTCTACATGTAGATTATTACAATTACCGCAAATGTAAAATTCCATTTTGTTTGGGTGAATATGTTTCTTTTCATTAACTACTTGTTTACTACTTTACTTATTCACCATCCTTTTAAGGGAAAACTTGCTTAAAAGGTTTGAATAAATGTGTGATGAAAAGAAACTTTCTTTCTGAACAAACAATCCCATTTTCATACTATGGATAATACTTAAACTGCTTGACAGTATCTTCATTTAGTAATGCCCTGTTACATTTTACAAGTTATTATCTGCCTGTTCACTACTAATCAATAATTTGTCCATATTTTGACAAGCCATTTTCCCCTCATTTAACCCTTTAAACCCCGAATTAAATCCCATCTGCTATTTGCTGGCATTATTAGGAGCTCACCATTTTCTCCACGTTAGCAGGATAAGGGTTAAATTATTAACCTTTAGGCTACTAATGTCATATATATGGAGCACCCATT
>Ga0268261_10001654_pt1 | contig 15541 bp, 11 predicted proteins | sample TergutNc150P1_FD_190353 | JGI IMG/M metagenome (GOLD analysis project Ga0268261, IMG submission 190353) | Nasutitermes corniger P1 segment gut microbial community from laboratory colony in Florida, USA - Nc150 P1 (SPAdes) (version 2) | ecosystem: Host-associated > Arthropoda: Insects >... | reverse complement strand
TTTTTTCATTGACATAATCCTTCTGGCCGCACTATGGCCCTGGGGTTGACTCAGCCTCTAACAGAAATGAGTACCAGGAATGTTTCCTGGGGGTAAAGGTGGCCGGTGCGTAGGGCTGACAATCTTACCACCTTCATGTGCAGACTGTCCTGAAATCTGGGAGCCTCAACCTCCTGGAACCCTCAGGGCCTGTCCAGACTTGTAATCGGATTGTTTTTTGTTTATCCTCTCCACATTAATATCAAAATAAAACTCTCAGTATTTCATAAAAAAGAACTAGGTAGAAAGGTACCTTTAACTTTACATTTACATTACAGCACGTGTATGCAAGACTAATAGGAAAAAGTGGAGATACCATTCGCAGCATCTCTCGAGCTTCCAATGCAAAGATCATAGTGGAGGGAAGCAGTAGTTTCAGCAGGGAGCAATGTAAGTGAAGATTAAGGTGCAAATGCAGTATTGATGTTACTGGCACTGAGAATGTTGTGCTGCCATTAGGTGATTGTGGACTGCAGCTGTGTTGTGGTGGGTTGTGTGACTTTTCAGGTTCAAATTCTGTAACGAAGAGACCAGATTTTGTGGACATGCCTGTGGATTTGGTGTAGGCACAAAGATTTTATCTGTGCTTTAAGAAATGCTTACCACATCTTTTGAATTGCAGTGTCAGTTCTGCTGCATTTATAGTAAGCAGTAGGTATGGTTCACTGGTAAAACTATGCATTATTTAGTAATTTCAAGGTAGCTCATTAGTGGCTTCGAAGCAGTTGGGGCAGTTTAAGTTTATGTCCTGTTGGAGGATGACCCACATAACATTTTGCTGCATGTTATTGATTCAGACAGCGGATGTAAAGTTGGCATTGTAAAGAACAAATTCAAGACACTTTGTTAATACCAACTGGAATTTGTAACAATATTTTAAATCTGATCTGACTATACTAGCCACATGCCTGTCATATGGTGGGCTATCATCATATTCGTTGTACTATGGGGTTCTGCTGTGTTGTGTTGTATGCTTGGTGCTCACCTGTTACTTCAGCCTCTGCATGTACCTTACAGAGAATGTGCTGCATCTTTTACATGCCTAATCCTCAACTGTTTCTTCAGCCTCAGCACATACATCACAGGGAACAAAGGTGTGACTCATTCATCACACCAATATGGGCTGCCATAGTATTTATATCACTCCATGACCTCCTTTATTGGTTGTGTCTCTGTTTTTAAACCAACCCAAAAACAGTTTTGTTTATCAAAGTTCTGCCATATGTTGTATATGCTAGATGCTCAGCTATTTCTTCAGGCTCAGCCTGTACCTCACAGTGGACACTGTCTCAGTTACAGACACTGTTTCTTCACCAACTGTACGTACCTCAGAGAGAATACACAATCCAGAGACAGGTGTCATACAGTCACTGACTCACATTAACGGTATTTTTACTGATAAATAAATGATGAATACTCCTTATGTCTTTTCAGTCAGTTAGGGGACATAGATTAGCATATATTTCCATGGTGTACAGTGGAAGGTTTCTTTGAAGAGCACTTGGTTTGGACATTAACTGTGGAAAGCTTTAAATATTGGAAATTTAACAGAGAATATTTACTGGTGTTCATTGAAATGGTATGTTAAATGAGAGATCTTAAACTGAGGACCTTCAGTGAGGGTCCACTCTATACCCCTAAAGATGCCTGGAAAACACAAAACGTTTTTGGGGAAAGTTAAATAACATAATATGAATGAATTGCAAATATAGTTGTGTTTGTTGGAAAGTATAGATATCAGATGTATGTTGTATTAAATTTTCCTCTTTGTTGTTGCAGTTTGTCGAGTCATAATCAAGGGAACGGCTGAACAGATCGCATTAGCCAAGTCACTGATTGAAGAGAAAGTGATGGAGGGTATTATTGTAAGAGAGAAGATTCAGGAGAGTCTGGATAGAAGGTCTCCACGTAAGAGGATGGGCCCACAGTACCTTATGTCTGCTGAAGCCCTTGAGGTCTGTTTGACCATGTGAAAACATCAGAGAACTTGTAGAAAACTATTAAGTGTCATTATGCATCTTTCATATCTATTTGAAAGGCCTGAAGGTTATTTAGGGAACCATTTGGTATAGGTACTAGGCATTGTGAGTCTAACCAAGGAATGAAGTTTGATTCCTGGGAGGCAAAAGAGACTGTTCTCTCCACAGTATAAAGGCTAGCTGTTGGGCTCATCCAACTTTGTGTGGGTACCAGCGGCTCTTTTCCTAGTGTGAAATGGGCCACGATGTGAAACTAACCATGTATGTCCCTCTGATGCCAAGCTTGAGAATGTGTGGAGCTGTTTTCCTATTCCCACATGTGTCTTAATGGGGCTTGCTTTTGCACAGCGGCAACTTCACCTTTGGTTTTAAAAGTTACTCAGTTTGACTTACGTGAGAGGTTTGATAATACAGATATGCATTGCTTAATGATGGGGATACATTCTGAGAAATATGTCGTTAGGCGATTTTGTCGTTGTGCGAACGTGTACTTGTACAAACCTAGATAGTACAGTATAGCCTACTACAAACCTAGGCTATATGGTGTAGCCTATTGTTTCTAGGCTATATGGTATAGCCTATTGCTCCTAGGCTACAACCCTGTAAGCATGTTACTGTACTGAATACTGTAGGCAATTGTAACACATTGGTAAGTATTATAATATAATATAATATTATGTTATATTATAATCTTGTGGGACCACCTTTCGTAAATGTGGTCTGTTGTTGAACGAAACGTTATGCGGCACGTACCTGTATTGTGAGAGACTGTAAGTAAGTAGAGTGTATAGCTGTATATGGGATTCAACAGGCTCAGGATTCATAAAAGGCAGAGAATTTCTTGATTTTCTGGGCAGCTATTACTTTCTTGAGGAATGGAGCTTGGCAGTTAGTTTTTTCATATGAAGGATGCATTGTATTGCAGGTTGAACAAGCGAAGCAACACAATACTGAATGTTTGGTGGTAACAGGGAAAGATGGATTGCTGGAAGTCTTTGTATCAGCAGTGGAGCATCCTGGACGTTTCTGGGTTCAGGTAAGTTAATGATAAAACACCATATATCAATATGCCACTATGTAAGCAGTAAAAGACAGAAAAGTATATATGGTAAAGGTAAAGGTAAAGCAATCCCATTACAGGCCTGGACAGGCCCTGAGGGTTCCAGGAGGGTGAGGCTCCCAGATTTCAAGACAGTTGGCACTTGAAGGTGGTAAGGTTGTCAGCCCTACGCACCAGCTGCCTTTACCCCCAGGAAATATTTCTGGTACTCATATTCCTGGTACTCATTTCTGTTAGAGGCTGAGTCAACCCCAGGGCCACAGCGTGGCCAGAAGGATTATGTCAGTGAAAAATTCCAGTGACACCATCGGGTATCGAACCTGTGACCTGGCTTGTAGCGCAGTGCCTCAACCAACTGCGCTACCACGTGCCCCAAAGTTTATATGAATTTATTGAATTATTGAAATACAGAAGTGTGGTGTGAGTGTTAATGATGTGTTGTGTCTTGAAATTTTAATGCAGTATTCTTTCTTTATTTCTGCCCCAGGTCTTGTATTTCCAGGATCTGATACACCGCAGCTGGGACACCCCTCTAACCTGTTTTCTTTCCTAAAGCAAAAAGATGAATTTTTGAGATTTGGAGGTCACTGTGCTCTCTCTGTGTATATTTGTTGCGCTCTCCATTTTAGGGGGCACGTGGTGCCGCAGTCTGTTGAGGCACTGCGCTACGAGCTGGAAGGTCACAGGTTCGATTCCCAATGGTGTCATAGGAATTTTTTATTGACATAATCCTTCCGGCTGCACTATGGCCCTGGGGTTGACTCAGCCCCTAACAGAAATGAGTACCAAGAATATTTCCTGGGGGGTAAAGGCGGCCGGTGCGTAGGGCTGACAACCTTACCACCTTCATGTGCCGATTGTCTTGAAATCTGGGAGCCTCAACTTCCTGGAATCCTCAGGGCCTGTCCAGGCCTGTAATGAGATTGCTTTACCTTTACCTTTACTCTCCATTTTAACTTTAGGGCACTTTTACCCATGAACATTCAGGTCTTCTGGAATGTGATTCTGTGTTATTGAGTGAGTGGTTGCTGATGTTTCAAAGGAACACAGTGCCTTTATTTTCAAGGGCAAGGCTGCCAAAGAAGAACTTTGGGCTGCTTGACCCCTGAAAGTGACACCATCACACTGTCTTGAAACATCGGGCACCAATTGCACAGTAATGCGGTGGCACATCCAAGAAGAACAGAGACCTCCACTGCAGGACTGCAAAAGCCTGAAAACTCACACCATTCACATGCTCACTGTTACTGTTGTTGCCATTAACTGCAGATATACTATCGTTGACATTATATAGAATCATCTTGGACCTGAGAACTGTCTCGTGAATGACTCTGTCACATACAACAAGTAATTGTTTGTATCCTCACACTCTGAGAGTGGCACATCAGAATGGCAGTTGAATTGCAATATTTGTGCTTTTGCATGCCATCTAGACAAGAAATATTGGAAGTGCTTAGAGTTTGTGGTATTTATAGGAAGATACTAAATGATGCATTGTAGTAAATTATGGCAGATGGATGTGCATCAAAGTGAAATGTGTGTGCTTTTGTGATTTGCATAGGGTGTAATAATACATTAGTGGTCAGTAGTGTGTTTAGCTGTACAGCATTGCTATAACGCTCTAATACCTGTGTTTGTTTACTTCAGGTTATTGGTCCACAGGCAGTTGAACTAGATCATTTAGTGGAAGAAATGACTGAATTTTATAAACAAAAGGAGAACCGTGAATGCCATGCCCTGCAAGAGGTACAGTAACAAGAAAATGCGCACTGTGCATTGTCTGAGGTATACTCAGTATATATGATGTTTTAGAAGCCAGCTCTGCTCTCCGTTAAGTCCCACAGGGCCAACAGAGTGGGTTTTGTAATATTCCCTTTACCTGATGGCATACCACAGGCATTGGACAGTTTCCAGCACGTAATATTGCTACAACAAATCAACCACCATCATAAACCTTGAGAGAAACGACAGTGGTTTATTGTTAATGTTGCACGTATGAGGTCAAACAGTGAAATTCTGGGATTTGGTCTGTTAGTGCAGATACACCTGAAACAAATGCAAAATATGCTTGGACCTGGAATCCATGAAAGGGATGGTGACATGTTCTCTTGAAAGCAGTTGAGGTGGAACTCACAATGCTTCTCTACTGCTGCTTTCTTATTACTGACATAAAAGTGATAAATTAGACATATAATGTAAATATGCATAGTCAGTCTTTTTACATTGGAAATGATTAAGAAAATATGGTTTTATATACAATTAGGATGACTTTGCAGAGAAGTAATTTACATTGTCTGTGTATTCTATCAAATACACTGAATATATAGAGAGTTAGGATCCTCCTGACAGGTGTAAGAATGGTCTCTTGAAACTCTTTTTGTTGTGAATGTTGTTGTTCTTGTGTAGGTGAAAGTGGATCAACTTGTGGCGGCACCTTTCAGCCATGATGACATGTGGTACCGTGCCAGAGTCACTGACGTGACGCTGGATGACTATGATGTTGAAGAGAGTCTGGTGGCTTTGTACTATCTCGACTATGGTGACTCGGACACGCGAAGAAAGAAGGACTTGTGTTCCCTAAGGGTTGACTTCCTCAAGCTGAGGTACCAGGCAATCGAATGCTGCCTTGCAAAGGTGAAACCATTGTGAGTAAAACTGTTTGTTATCTGTAAATTTTATTGGTACTCTGAATAATTAAACATAACAACCATCAGAACACCTTCGTAAAATACATTAGTGAAGAACATTACACAGCTCAACATATTGTGACATATTATGCCATCATCATGAGGAGGATTTTACGTACCGGTGGTTTGATATGCTTGTACCACTGTGGCAATGGAAGAAACCATACCTTTATTTTTCTTAAGACAAGTTTTTACTACAGATCAGTTATATAGCACTGGTATGCTATTAATTTTAGGAAGAAGTCTGAGGGAATCTGTTTCACTAATGTACTTCTCTGATGAGCGAACCGTTTTTAGTGCCTAATGCTTGCTTCTCAGCTATTGCTGGCTTTGGAGTTATCTCTGTGGAATGTCCAGAGCTGTGGGAACTTCCAGTGGCTCATTTTCATTGTTTCTGGTAACAATAAGGACATTTTTACATTTTTCTGGCACAAACTTCCAAACTCTTTCAGCATTGGCATTGCAGTTATGCTGCTTGGGCCGATAAAACGCTTTTCATATTGAATTTACTGTCCTTTTTTTTTTATTTTATCCAGCACTGTAAATTCCCTTATGCCAACACACAATTTCTTTTCCTTCCTTATTTGTTATCAATTTAAAATTATTTCCACATTGAATTGATATGTCAGCTGCTGCTGCATCTTTACTTTCAACATGATCACCCATGATTATTACTTTAACTTCAGCACCTTCTCAGTTCAGTAATCAGCTATCAGTATAGCTTGAATGATATCAGAATGTAGAATGATGTGTATAATTATTATAACAGCTTTATAATTGTCTTTATAACCCTAGCCATAATACATTCAAAACGCCTTATTCACAGAATAAGGTGTTTTACTTGGAATGTGACTGTAAGGCAATCCCCCATTCTTCAGGTGATAACTGAGGGAAAGAATTCATGTTTTATGTTTACGTAAGTAAACTTGTTAACCACATATAACTTGTTGCTAAGGTGCCTCTTCCTGATGATGACATCATAGTAGGTCAGAATATATTATGTTTAATGTAACTGGTCACTGTGTTTAATGATGATGTACCCTGATGGTTGTTACGTTTATTCAGCTTAAGACTGCAACACATTGGGATGAATACTGAATTGCTGAGTACAGTGTTCAAGGCATAATATATAATTAAAAGGCAGCTTGGAAATTCTTGATATGGGATGAGATTGTTTAGAAGGTGTAGGGGACATGTGAAGACATTATTAATCTTCTCCATGGTGAGAGTTCATAGTTAATTGAACAGGTGTAATTATGCATATGTACTCGTTTGTCTTTAACCTAATCACTGAACATTATAATTGTGTGAGTGCCAATCCTGCTTTGTATGCAGGGGTGTCTAGATGCATACCTTGACCTGTAGGTCAAGTGTTATTTTGAGTGAGATATGTGAAGTGAGTACCTCACATTAAACCTTAGCTGCTTCTTTCCACATCCATTTCCATTGCTATTCACCACTCAGCCTCCTGTTTGGAGCTGTGTGACTGTGTGTTATTGCCAGTGTCATTAAATAAACCACACATAAGTTAGGAAGTAACACATAACATAATGTAATCTAACCTAACCAACATCTAGCACAGTAAGGGCTATGACTGTAGTTCTGGGCAGACTATACCAAAGTTTACTTTATACCATGGAGTTGTTTGATTCTTGTTATTAATATGGTTAATTACCAGTTCTCATAAGCCTAGCAGCTGTGCCACGGATTGGGCAGTTAATCACTGGCCTGTTGCCGCGTGGGCATGGATCTAATCTGTGGCCAGTCTGTGAGGGATTTGTGGGTGATAAAGTTGCAGTAGGACAGGCTTATCTCTCATTACTTGAGTTTTCCCTTTTCAGGGTCATTCCAACAACACAGAATACTCATATTTCATTCATGTACCACCAATGCTATGCAGTCTTCACAGTTGACACTGTCAATAATTAAAATGTACCTTTGTCTCATTGTATGTCCTGTCCATCCTACAGTGAAAGTATTGTAATCTTATACAACAAACAACAGTGAAAGCAGGCAGTGTGCCCTTTTGTGGCTTGTGCAGTATTCACCAGTATACCTGCAGGTGGGCTTGAGTAGGTTAAGTGGGCTCTGTCATACACCTAACGTGTTCAGAACACAGAGAAGTCACAATGTGAAAGGACTGCACAAATCCTGGGTGTCAGATCATAATGGTGATTGCATTTTGTACAGAGGTGCCTAGTAATCGTAGAGTCTCGATATGGAACTCGCTTCATGTCACCTTTTTAGCATCTCAAATTTGAGATGCTTCCTAGATTTCTGGACTGTTTGTGCCTTCCTACAATATGATGTCTGAATTAAATGCTGACATAATTTTTGTGCCTTGTGGAATATGTATAAAAGGCATGTGTAATGCTGTGTCATAGGTCAGGTGGTTCCTCACTAATGGCTTGTCACCACAAATGTCCAGGTGCATTCAAGGGTATCCTGTGTGGGTTTTGTGGTGGACCAAGTTGCACTGGGGTAGTCATATCTCTGAGCACTTCAGTTTGCATCAGCCATTTATAATTTCATAAATGCTCCATATTCATCTGTTATCAGAGGCCGCTACAGTAGGCCTATTTCAGGTCACAAGGTTTCACCCATATCTGACCAAGGGACCATCAGAATAGCCCTGTTGGGGGCCTCTCACATTTTGCATTCTCATGAGAACAGATTGTGTAAATAAAGTTTGTTTGTCTTTGCTACAGTTTGTCATGATGATTGTGTGCTTATGAAATCAGAACTGTTCAACAGTGAATTGTAAACATTTATGTAAGCTGACAATGTCACATTTTCATTAGGCATTTTTGTTTTTTGTTCTGAGGCCATGGGATGAAATCCCATAGATTGTGAGAATGTCAGTGGTTCCAGTATTTTGCCTACAGGTGTATATTCCTTCAAACTTCTCTGGTGTATGTCAGCAAGTTTCGAGTGGTTGTCTAGGGTTGCTAACTGCCTTGTTTTAACTGGGATTTCCTGTATTATTATTATTGTTGTTGTTGTTGTCCTCAGTATCTTCTTTATGGAGGGTATCTACACTCATATTCCTGAGACAAACCATGTCCCTAGGGAACATTGTGTTGCAACTATTCTGATGTAACTATTCATGGTGCATATATCGCTAGTTCTTGTGTTAACTCCATTGTATCTCTACGTTAGCACTTTCCAAAGTATGTGTGCAGTGCCCAATATGGCTGTTTTCTGTAGTTCCTTAACTTCATGATTTTCTTGTATTTTCCTCACGTACGTGGGCTGATCATTTAATTCCTGGACTGATTTTTTTGTGAGTGAATGAGCAGACTTAATGGCTAGTTGGTCTTGTCTCCTTGAAAGTAGTGTCCTTGTGCTTGTATGCACTTATTCCAGTGTTCCTGCCACTGACGAAAGCACCTCTGTTAGTCACTTTTTGTAATGGCCGTCAGTTGTCTTGTCGCGTTGGCTTGAATCTCTTCAACGTAATCGAATCGGCAACCTTTCATTGTTTTCTTCAGTTGCGGAAACAAGAAGAAGTCACACGGAGCAAGGTCAGGGGAGTAGGGAGGCTGTGGGAGCTACGAAAGGTTGTGTTTTGCCAGAAATTCATTTGTGGTGACAGCCCTGTGGGCAGGGGCATTGTCATGGTGCAGGATCCAATTGCCGGAGCGCCACTTCTCAGGGCGATGTCTGCGCACAGCATCGCGGAGGCATTGCAGGACTGTTTTGTCGAATTCCTTATTTACCGTCTGTCCTCTAGGGACGTACTCATGATGAACCAGCCCGTCAATGTCAAAGAACGCAATCAACATGGACTTCACCTGCCCTGCTTTCTTCGGTCGAGGAGATGATGCCATGCTCCACTGGGAGGACATTTGCTTTGTTTCCGGGTCGTAACCGTAAATCCAGCATTCGTCACCAGTGTTTACCGAGGACACAAAGTTGGGATCGTTTTGGGCTCGATCATGGAGGTCAGTGCAAACTGACAAGCGATCGTCCTTCTGCTCCGCTGTTAGGAGACGGGGCACAAATTTTGCTGTCACACATCTCATTTGCAAATCTTCAGTTAGAATTTTCTGGCACGTACCAAATGCTACTCTAACTTTCTCTGCAATCTCTCTGATAGTCAGACGTCAGTCAGCGCGAATGATTTCTCGCACACATGCCCCAGTCCCCTCGGTGTGGGAGGTGGATGGCCTGCCTGAGCGGGGGTCATCTTCAAAGGATTGGCGTCTACTTTTGAAACGGGAATACCATTCAATTGTCTTCGATTGACTTAGGCAGGACTTTCTGAAAGCTGCTTGCAGCATTTCGCACGTTTCAGTGCCAGATTTCCCCAGACGGAAACAGAAATTGATGCACACACACTGCTGCACTTTCTCCTCCAACATGAGATGCAACACACACTGCACGTAGACGTTCACTGAAAGGCTTCCACAGAGTGAATGCAGGGAGAAACCGACCTCCGATTTTGCACATACACTTGCAGAGAACTGACACGTTTTCCACTATGTTGCTACTTTGCTACGTGTTATAGTTTCCCGGGAAAAAAAAATTAGTCCCGGAATTAAATGATCAGTCCATGTATTTTCTAAATGACTTTGAAATGGTCCCAGTCGCACCTATTATTACTGGAATTACCTTTGTTTTTACATTCCACATGAATTGTATTTCTATTGTGAGGTCTTTATATTTTAGAATTTTCCCAGCTTCTTTTTGAATCACATTTCTGTCCCCTGAAATTGCAGCATCTATTAACATACATGTTTTCTTTTCATTATCACGAATTGTAATGTCTGGTTTGTTGTTAGGAATGGTTCTGTCAGTTTGCACTTGTTGATTCCACAGTATGGTTACATTGCCTCCCTGGCCTGTTTCTACTGATTCTGGGACATGTTCGTACCAGTGTTTTTTGTCCAACTGTGCCCCTGTTTCCTTACATATGTTGAAGTGTAGTTGTGCACACACTCTGTCGTGTCTTTTTATGTACTGTTCTTTTGCCAGTATGGGGCATGCCGATATTATATGGTCTATTGTCTCATCAAACTGTTGGCATAGTCTGCATTTGCTATCTGTCTCTGTGTTTAATATCTTCATTGCGTAATATTTTGTTTGTATCGCTTGGTCTTGTGCTGCTACGATTTCACTCTCAGTTTCTGCTTTTAAGTCTCCCTTCAAAAGCCAGAGGAATGTGTCTTCTTCATTAATAAGCTGTCTATCTATATTTCTAATGTACTGCCCATGCATTACTTTGTTTTTCCATTTGTTCTTTGAAACCTCTCCCAATATTGCCTTTGTATGTTGTATTCCTTCCTGTTTTGCATCACTCTTCTCATTTGGTTGACTTAATTCTTTTGCAGTCTTTGCAGCTGTCTTAATTATTGAGTTCATAGTTGGTTGTGTGCTTTCATAGCTTTTAACAGTGTTTACAAACTGGTCTACTTTATAATTTGTGTTAAGGTATTCTGCAATACTAGTTATTTCTGCTTTATATGCAGCTTCAACTTGTACCAGTCCTCTCCCTCCTTCTTTCCCCTTTACATATAGCCTGTCTATGTCAGCTTTTGGATGATGCACTTTATACATTGTTAGTATCTTTCTGGTTTTTCTGTCAATTTTTTTTTATGTCTTCAATTCTCCAGTTAATTATACCAAAACTAGATCTCTATACCAGAACTGCTAGTGCTCCAATCGCTGTGATCTTATTTCTGGCGTTCAGTTCAGATTTCAGTATCATTATCAGTCTTCTGTTGTATTCTTGTTTCAATCTTTCTTTCATTTTTTGATGTTGTATGCCTTCACCTTCCTCAATCCCTAAGTACTGGTATGTTTTTCCCTGTTCTAACTCTTGTATTTCTCTGTTAATGTCAATCACTAAATTTTGCGAGTGAGTTAGTTTGCCTCTCTTAAATGTAGTCTTAGCACATTTGTCAAGTCCAAATTCCATATGAATATCATCACTAAAAGTTTTAACTGTTTGAATCTGTTTTGCTCTTCCTCTGATTCAGCAATCAACTTCAAGTCGTCCGTGTAAAGTAGGTGAGATATTTTTGTCTTTGTTGTGTGCTCTTCATATCCTGTGTTCAACTTATTCACTTGTTCAGTGACAGGCAGTAGGCAAATACAAAATAGCAGTGGTGATAGTGAGTCCCCTTGAAATATTCCACATTGTATTTTTATGTCTTCTGTTTCTATTAGCTTATTTTCTGCATGTAGGCACATATGTGTTCTCCAGTAGCCCATGACCTTCTTCGTAAATGATATAACTTTAGTATTAATCCCAATTATCTCTAGAGATTTAATTATCCAACTGTGTGGCACCCTGTCAAAAGCTTTCTGATAATTAATCCATGCCATACACAAATTTTTCTTCCTGCATTTACATTCTTGTAGTATTGCTTTTGAAATTAGCAACTGATCTTTGCATCCCTTTGATCTTCTGCAGCACCCTTTCTGTTTTTCTGGTATCAGATTTTCATCTTCCATGTATTTTTGCATACGTCTGCTCATAATAGATGTAAGAAGTTTATGTATTGTAGGCAAACAGGTCACAGGCCTGTAGTTCTTTGGGTTGTCAGTCTTCTCGTTTTTTGGTATAAGAAATGTTGCTCCTGCTGTTAACCACTCTGGTATTTGGTCTTCCTCAATTAATTTGTTAAATAGTGCTGCTATGTGTTTATGTGTTGCTGTAAGTTGCTTAAGCCAAATATTTACTATTTGGTCTCTTCCAGGGGCTTTCCAGTTTAGCGTTGTTCTTAGTGCTTCTGCTACGTCTTCTTCACATACTGGGCTCCATTCCATGCTTGAATTTTGTTGGTACTGGTCTTTTATCCAGCTCGCCTCTCTATTACGTTCAACTTTATTCCCATATATTTCTCTTCAAAAGTTCTCCACTTCTTCTTTTTCTGGTACATTTTTCACACTACTGTACGTCTGTCTAAGCTGATTATAAAATTTCTTACAGTCTGCCATAAACAGCTTATTTTGGTAATAATGATTTTGTCTTTTCCTGTATCTGGATAGTCGTTGCGTTTTTGCTGCAACCTTTTGTTTAAGCTCTTCAATCAGTCGATTCAAATCTTCTTCCTTCTCTATGTTATATTTCTTAAACAATCTAGTTCTCTTTATGTTCTGTACCTTTCTGTTATCTCTTTTTATTTCTACCAACACTGATAGTTCCTTTCTAATATCATTTATGCTCCCCTGTGTGCGTCTGACCCACGGGGGTGGTTTTGATCTCTGTGCTTTTATTTTACATTCTGCTGTTCCATTTATTTCTTCTGTATTGACCATTGCTGCTGCATAAATGAAGTGGTTTAGCTCAGTAATATTTAAATCTTTTTTGTCTAGTATTTCTTCCATTGCTTTATTTGCCATTTTGGCTATTAATTTTATTTTAAACATATTTTGAAGTTTCTGTAATCTTGGTCTCTTGTCAATTGCTACTTGTGTCACCTGATAATACGTTCTTTCAGTTTTTTCTTTTAATTTGTAAATCTGCTCCCTTTGTTGACGAGTTTCTGTTTCTTCTTCTGTTGTAAAATGTTGCATTCGGCTTCTGTTCATCATCCCTTGTGGTACCCAAGTGTTCTTGCTTTTCTTCCTCTCTTTCTTCTAGGTGACTTCTCTGGTTTCCTTGCATTTCTCTCTTTATCTCAACTTCGATCTCCGTTATCTTTTTGTGTTTCATAATGTAGTTTTTCTGGTTCAATAGTGTCTTGGCATCCATGTACATTCTGCATTCTGGGTTACGTTGTCTCCATATTTCATATATATTATTATTATTATTATTATTATTATTATTATTATTATTATTATTATTATTATTATTATTATTATTATTACTATTACTTGTCCTTTCTCCCATGTGTGAGGTGCAGTTTATCTGATATTAGGCTGAAGTTATCTGAAAGAATTGTGCTGATCACTTGTTACAGAGAAGTATACTAGAAGGCAGGGGTGAACAAAGTTTTAAAAAATCTTGGAGCCACCTCAAAATTCTAGGCACCAGAATGGTGACATGAAGCAAGTTCCACACTGAGGCACCGCAAATATCTGTAGGCACCCAAGATTTGTTCGCAGTGTAACAGTTTGAGGTACATCTTAGAAGGATCAGTGCATGGGACTTATTTCCATGACATCAGTTCGTCTGACCATTAGGCAAATACATAAAGACTATAAAAGTATAGAAATCCCTTTTGGGGGGGGGGGGGGGGGGGTCTAGCAATAAATTCAGATAATATTATATTTGTTTTCATTTATCATCATCAAATTGGAGAAAAGACACGTGATATGAGGAGGACTAAAACAGTTTTAAACATATAAATATCAAGTTACTCTGAGCAGCAGCAATACATAAAAGTAATACGGTGAAACTTGGATTTTATTTTCTCCGAATTTACGTTTTCCCCGAATTTGCACTATAAATTTATAGTCTTTATTTTAAGGCCATAAGTGCAGCATAAAAATTTCCCTGAATTTACATGTCCTCACTTTTGCTTTTTCTGCGATTGAACATTCGAATTTTGAAGTCTCGCTGGCAGAAACTCCCTTGATTTTTTGCACATTTCCATTTGTGAAGTTTTGGACTAACAAGTGTTATGATTGGTCCAGCGAAATTGGCCAGTAAAACATGCACTCCTTCTGTTGCGATAATAAATTCAGACAATAAAACAAGCCTTGGAAGCAAGCAAGTCAAGCCATATCATTTTTGTTGGAACTCTTGTAGGGAAAGCAAGTGTGGAATTGTTTAGTGTTCAACAATTGTCACAAGTGAAGCTGAAAACTTTCCATTTATTGTGAAAATTTCCTCAATTGAGAAGAAAGTGAAGGAAGTGTTTTCTGTAAATAAAAAAACGCAAATATAGCTGAAATTGATGCTCATATGGGAACTTGGGTGGATATAGCAGCAATGCTTGGTTTGTCGGTAACGACGTTAGGCATGATAGTGAGCAAATGGTGTGAAATAGAGAAAAGTTACCTGCATTGTGGGCCATCATTTTCTAAAGAACACAAGTCTCTGAAGACTTCACCATTGGAGGAATCTGAAACCATTCTTGCGGCGTGGTTCATCAAACCTGCACCGCCAGTGCTTCCATTGATGGACCCCACCTGAAGGAAAAGGCTCTACATGTAGCTGATCATCTAGGTATTGACCGTTTTTGGGCTTCAAATGGCTGGTTTGACAGTTTTAAAAAAAGACACAACCTGGTATACAAGACTATGTCGGTAGGAAGTGCCATCGTAAATCTCGAAACAGTGATGGACTGGAAAAGCGAAGAACTGCCCAAAATAATCGAAGTATACTGGCCAAAGGACATATTTAATGTTGGTGAAACTGGACTGTTCTATAATCTGCAGCCCAGTAAGACATTGACATACACAGGTGATACTTGCCATGGTGGAACACAGTCAAAGCAAAGGGTCAATGTTCTGTCAGACTTCAATGTTGATGGCACAGAGAAATTACCTCCACTGGTGACTGGCAAGTACAACAAACCCCACTGCTTCAGAAATGTAAAAAAGAAAACTCCCCACCAAATACACAGCAAATTCCAATTAATGGATGACTTTAGCCACTTTTGAGGAGTTTCTTGTGCAACTGGATTGCCAGAAAGGGACAAAAAACAGAAATCATGCCTTCATTGACCAGTGTGCTGCACATCCAAGAGATACCACTGCTGTGCAAGATATTAACCCTTTAAAGCCCGAATTAAATCCCATCTGCTATTTGCTGGCATTATTAGCTCACCATTTCTCCACGTTAACAGGATAAGGGTTAAATCATTAACCTTTACGCGACT
>Ga0268261_10001653_pt1 | contig 15542 bp, 13 predicted proteins | sample TergutNc150P1_FD_190353 | JGI IMG/M metagenome (GOLD analysis project Ga0268261, IMG submission 190353) | Nasutitermes corniger P1 segment gut microbial community from laboratory colony in Florida, USA - Nc150 P1 (SPAdes) (version 2) | ecosystem: Host-associated > Arthropoda: Insects >... | reverse complement strand
GGTGCTCCATATATATATATATGACATTAGTCGCCTAAAGGTTAATAATTTAACCCTTATCCTGCTAACGTGGAGAAAATGGTGAGCTCCTAATAATGCCAGCAAATAGCAGATGGGATTTAATTTAGGCTTCTAAGGGTTAATTAATGCAGTTACATATGGCAGTATGCTGTGCCACACAATTAGTTGCAAGTACAGTTGTGTGCAGTTCTGAGGTGTCAGCGTTAATATTGTTTAAATTTCGTGGGCTGTGGAATGTGTATTGGACTGATTGTGGACTGTGTATTGGACTGATTATGGACTGTGTATTGGACTGATTACAGCAGACCGGAGAGGGTGCAGTAGATAATGTGGCTCATAAAATTACCAAAGTCCTAAAATACAAAATTCGCCTCCCACAAGTAATTCTATATAATTTAATGTGAAATCTACTACGTGTTTGGGCCCTATTCTGGGCCATCATCAAGCACTGTTTCTTGAGAAATATTACTGTTGTTCAGTGAACTTTACAACATATAAATGATATCCTTACTTTACAAGTAACATTCATATTAAACAGCCGGTGTCCACCGATTTGTGCTGTCAGTAAGAAGAAATTTTGTGCAATAGTTTATTAGAATATATGTTTTTGACATAACTATCAATACTCCGGCCTGCAGTTGCATATTGTGATGTTTATATACACTTCAATACTTCATTATTACGTAACATTCTATTATAAATTCAATACAGATCACGTAAATGAATTGTTGTGTTTATCTTTATATAAGTGGGAAAATTATGAAATAAAAGCTGAAAAGAATGATATTCGCCAAATACTTGAAAAAAAAATATGATTACAACAAAGCAGTGCAGCAACTGTTTATGTACTTCAAGAAAGCCTATGATTCGCTTAGGAAGGAGTTATAGTGTAATATTCTCATTCAGTTTGGTAACAGCATGAAACTGGTAAGAGTAATAAAAATCTGTCAGAGTGAAACCTATAGCAGAATCAAGTTAGGCAAGCATCAGTCAGACATGTTTTCTCTTAGGAATGGTTTGAAACAAGGAGATGCTTTGTCGCCATTGCTTTTCAAATTTGCTTTAGTGTACGCTATTAGGAAGGTTCCGGCAAACCTGAATGGAAAGTAAATGTTACACATCGACTTTTGGTTTATTCTAATAATGTTAATTCATTGGAAGGGGGGGGGGACGAAAATACTGTAATAAAAACAGACGCTTTATTAGGTGATACTAAGGTGAGTGGACTAGAAATAAATGCTTAGAATCTAAGTACATAGTAATGTATCGCGATCAGAATGTAGGACAAAAACATGGTATTAAGACTGATAATAGTTCTTTGAAATATTGAATTAGTTAAAATATTTGGGAACAAGCTTAACGAATCAAAATTGTACTCGAGACGAAATTAAAAGCATATTGAAATCAGGGAATGTTTGTTATCATTTGGTGCAGAATATTTTGTTGTCGAGTTTGCTACAAAAGAGTAAACATAAAGACACACAAAATTATAATTTTCTCTGTTGCTTTGTATGGGTGTGAAACTTGGTCACTCATATTGAGGGAGGAACGAAGGTTGAGGGTGTTTGAGAATATGGTGCTGAGGAAATTAATTCAGCTTATGTGGGACGTGGTAACGGCGGAGTGGAGGAAGCTGCATAATAAACAGCTTAATGGTCTGTATTGTGCACCAAATATTTTTAGGGTTATCAAATGGAGAAGAATGAGGTGGGCAGGGCATGTAGAGCGTATGGGGAAGAGGAGAGGCGTATACAGGTTTTTGGTGGGAAAACCTGAGATAAAGGGTCCATTTGGGAGCCCAGTCATAGATGGGAATATAATATTAAAATGGATCTTCAGAAAGATGAATGTAGGGCTATAAAATGGAACGAGCTGGCTTAGCATAGAGACAGGGGTGGGACTTGTGAATGAGGTAACGAAACTTTGGGTTCCATAAAATGCGGGGAAATTCTTGAGTAAGTTCAAACCAGTTAGCATCTCAATGACTCTGTTCCATGGGCTCAGAAGTAAGTAAGTATGTTAGTATGTATGTAAGTGAGAAAATTTAGGCTTATTTATAGCACCAATAGGTAAATGTCCGGCTTTTTAATAAGAACGGTATTTTCAAACAAGAACACCTAACTTTATTTTTGATATTTTATTTGTACAGCTTTATTTGTTCATCAAGATATTTTTAAGTGTAATTTTTAAATGTAATCATTTGTTTACTTGTAGACTGGGATTTAAGAATATGGTGCTGAAGGAGATATTTGGTGGTAAGACGTGGAAGTTAACAGCAGGATGGGGAAAATTTTTATAAGCTTTAAGAGAATGAGATTTGTAGTGCAGGTGAGACTTTCGGAGATATGAAAATTATCTACAAATTTATGTCTGAAAATCTGAGGGCCGTATGTATTTGTAGATTAAAAGAATAATATTAGAAAGTACCTTAGATATTTCGGCAGTGGTATGTCAACTGGACCCGTCTCACAACGTACAGGGGCACAACTCTATCAGCCAGAGCGATGCTGTCAGTCCGTGATACTGCAATAGCTACACAAAAAATTTCATATGAAAATGAAAAATGCAGCTGCTCAATGCCACTGGTCCTACCGAACAATGCGCCGTTCCTATATGACCACGTGGCGGACATCCGAACCAGACAGACCAGCGGTGTGGTGACCACATTGACCGGAAAATATCCACACAATACCCACAGTTAAAACCGCATGCAGGATGCGTTTGTGTTGTTTTCAGTTACTCTATGAAATGCAGTGCAAATTGGGATGTCTTAATGTTTAAAGTAATGTACAAATTACGAAACACGCTGGTTCAGTGTCATGTTCAGAATGCTTAGCACTGGTCACAGCCATAACCTTTATTAGTATTATGATGGTCGGTTTTGGAATGGGTTTATGTCTTTCAAACAGCCACACGATATTTTTGTTGATACCGCATTTCAGATTTTTAAATATAAGACTAGAATTTATATTGTTTTTCCTTCAGATTCACCATCTAAATTTCCAACAAATGTCTCACAATTCCCCCACTCCCTTCCCTCCCCACCCTTTATCCAATCCCCCTAACATAATCTGCTGTCAACACAAAATCCCTGCTTCTTTTTCTCCTGTTCCAAATATTCTCCCAGCACTCAGTTCGCTAAGCCAATCACCATTCTCACCACTGAACTATCCACTGTTCCACTCACATTCAAATATTACACAAATTTTAATTTTTTCATATGTATCATTTTACCATTCGATGCCACATTAAGGTTCATATACACGTATTTATGCAGAACAATGAGATAAAACTGGGACCTCTGGTGAAGCTTTTAAATTGTCATTTTCTGGTGCCGTTTATCCTGTTATTTTATTTTGTGTCACAAAAACACATTAACAAACTAAGCTTTACCGTTAAACAAATCTCCGTCTGCTACATTCATGCAGTAACAGTAGCTGTTTTGTACTGCTTTTTTCACTGGAAATTATATTAACATATATTATTATAATTTCGCCCTAGACGGTCAGAAGGTAAATTGGTCAGTGCGTGACCGACAGTTCTGCTGTCTCAGTTCTGTACACTGACAGTCACAGCACACCGTCACTGTATCATTCGCTGCACAGCTGATCGTGTCACAACGTCCTGATTGATGCTGAGTTAGTTGACATTGGTTTAATGCTTTAATGGTTAAATTATAAAATATCCAGAAAATTTGAACCAATACATTACGGCATTCCGTGGATCTGATTCCTACTTGAGGAAGTGTTAACTGTTCAAGGTAAAGGCAAAAGCAATCCCTACACATGCCTGGACCATCTGTGTAGTTTCCAGAATTTTGATGCTCCCAGATATCAAACTGTCAGCAAATAAATGTAGGAAGTTTATCAGCCTTAAAAACCACCCACATTTCCCCCAAGAGAAATATTGCTAGTACTAATTTCTGTTATTGGCAGAGTCGAACTAAGGGTCGTATTGCTACCGGAAGGATTATGCCAATTGAAATTTGCAATGACATCATAGGGAATGCAAGCCGCAACCTTCCGGCTCATGGTGCAGTGCGTCAACCATCTGCATTACGGTGTGATTAATTGTGAGACAGGAATAGAAATTTCTTGTCTTTTGTCCAACCAAATATACATTACCAAGTTCACAGTGGCCTGCTATTAGCCTCTATGTTACTGTCGATATCTGCAAGTCATATTCTAACACCCCGTTTTTTAAGATCCATGTTAAAACTATTTTTCCACCTACGCATATTTCCTCCAAGAGGTGTCTTCGCTTCAGTTATTTATGCTAAACCTTTGTGGGCTTATTTCTTATCTTGCCACATTTTTAGCAAATCTTGTCCTCAATACAAGGAGCTGTGTGTTTAGTTTTCCTCGTTTTTACCTTTTGGTTTTCCGCAATTTTTGATTAAAAAGTGGTGGTTTTATCTTCAACAGGCAAAATTGACTTCGACCTCTGTACTTTTGAAAATAAGACCCTCACTGTCGGCCGAAACGTCTGTAACCACTTACCCAGCAACGTAGCTTCATATAACAGAAGAATGTTTTGGTTATTTATACCGCTGTGAAAACCTACAAACTCGCGTAACTGCATGAATCTTAGTCCTAATTGCATAAATTATAAACTGTTAAATTTTTAAGAGACAGTGCCACTGTACGTGTAATTTCCGGTATTGTTCTGAACAGTGGGCGTTATCACCTACCGCTAGATAATAATATATACTGTAATTGTTTAACAGTCACTGGGGTTCAGCTTTAAAATTTGATCATTTGTAATGGAATTAATTGGTCACTCATCCTGTGAGAGGAGTGACATAAGGATGTTTATAGGATGAGATGGACAGCATAACACAAGATGTATCGTGGAAGAGGAAAGTACAAAGGATATACGAGTTTAACCTATCAAGCACAGTATGGTCAGCTTGTGGGTTTGTGGCTTTTAGTGTTCTGTGCTGAGAAAACTGCAGTAGGATGTTTTGGGTAGAACGTCCTATGTGTCATGCTGTATTGCAAATGTCAGACAAAATAAATTAGTAATTACAATAATAACCCAACCGTTAATTAAACAGAAATTTTGTTCAACATCACGTAGACATAGGTACTGGGAATCTTTTGGTTGGTGTGAGTGTCAGAGGCGTGAAAGCGGACACTAATTTCAGTTTAGTGCCGAGGATAAAAGCGAGTGGAGCTGTAAATACACTGGCCTGTAAAGGGAGACTTTTACCTTAAATTTCCTTCAGAACAGCACATTAGGGTATGTTTCGAGGCCTGTAATTGACAAATGTGGAGGTGTGCAGTTTGTTATGGACAGAAATACAGAGAGATGAAATAACATATAAATACTTTTAACTTCACTATCCAAATGCTTTTAAAAATTCCACTTACTATTAGCCACCCCTCGTACGAAATGGTGGCCTCATTTATCGCTGTCGCTTGGTCCTCTTTTAGTCCAGACACAAGCTGCCAAACGTACAGCACAAACTGAAGAGGAAAAACTGTAATGAAGAGTTCTTAAAAATATGTGCAAAATTAAACTTTATTCCTAAGACACTTTGCTTTATGTAATGTTATACAGCAGTGGCTGGCATTTTGGTAACAAAAACGTATTAAACAAATCAATGCGGGAAGAGTCAGTATGTCTTAAAATGTAAGGATGACTTTTTTCTACACAGCACAGCCTATATTCCGTTTTCTAGTTTCCCCTATCTGGCATTGTTTCCTTTCCTCTTAAGCTGCAATTGTTGTGGCTGTGACTACGTTTGCTATAACCTTCAGTCTCACATTGTAATATTGCACCACGTTTAAGGCTAAAAGCAATATACGGTTTACTCTGCTTTTCGTATCGTATGAAGGAAAACTCTATGAATTATTTCGGCCTTACCCACCGTCGTGCATTGGTGACGTCTTCATGGCTCAAAGGGAAAAATGTGCTCAGTAGTGGCTGTCAGTTTATCTGACTTATTTCCGCCATCTTTTCTGTAATTTATAAGCCTGTTCTTTCAATACATCAGTTCACAAATGTTCACATATATTACCTTTCCTTCAACTCAGTCGATAACCCACAACATTCACTGTATATACCAGTACACGCACTGCTGTCTTTACCTTCTGTACAAAACTACGGCACTGCGATAAATCTTCCCACTTGAGTCTCATCGAATTACCAGCGATGATGATAGGTAAGCGTTGTTATTCTGCAGTGGCTGTTGTTTGAGCAATGTACATAAAATAAAATGTGTGTGCTTCAGTTATTGAAACAAGGAGAGACGCAGAAAAGTTCGTTTTTTTTGTTTTTTGCATCCTGCCTTGAACATTATATTGAACTAAGAAAAAAATTTCAAATAAAACTGTTAGCTGAATGTTTTCAGTTTCCGCACAGCAATAAAAGCTTTACGTGCAATTAAATTTAGATACAAACAGTTTAAGAATTTGAAACGCGATAAAAACAAACCTTGTAAGAATTAGTCTAAATTCAATGAACAAGAAATAATATGGCGCACAAAATAAAGTTTGTTGATATGCCATACTCTCTTTCATTCTATGTGACTTGTCTGACATATTAATTAAGGTTACTTTGCCTTCATACATAAAGATGAATCTCTTATAGAAATATTGCAATATGGAAGCGAGAGACTTCCGTGTGTTGTTACGTCAGACGCAGGACGCAGTTTGAGATATGTTCTGCATACAGCAGTAAACAAACCGTCAATTTAAACAATAAATTTGAATCGACTTAATGGTAGAGGTTATTAGGTCACATTATTATTCGCTGCTCACATTTATTTTCTCTGCAAGCTGCATTCAGTTACTCTGCAGTTCATGTTACAAGTTACGTATTGTTTTGTTTAAAAAATGCTGCACTTGTTGTGAGGTTTGTTGCAGAATTTACGCGATTCATTTCATATATCCAGGCTTTTGTTTGTCCAAACGGTCCGCCGTGTGCAACAGTAACTGGTGAGGTTACTACATTGATTGCTATATCAGTAGCTTTGGAGAAAAAGGAATTTCTGTACATTGACAGAGAAGAACCAATACTGTGCCTTGATCAGACTAGGCAGTACTGTTTGATGATAGACGAGGGAGAATTGTATCATTGTAAAACCACGACGACAGAATCGTATGTCTGTACACAAAGTCATGCTGTAATGTGTGGTTATTGGCAAGAGACATGAGCTGTGGAACTGCTTCAACAGAGGGGAAATATTACTGAAACTGTGAGATGAGATTAGTTGAGTTAAAAAGTGCGATGTGGGTTGAATTAATGAATAATGAGTGGATATAATTTGCATGATATTCGGACTGTGTGACGAATAGGAACCTATTGATAGGCAACCTGCGAATTAACTGTGGATGCAAAAGATTTAACACTTCGGTAATTTTACAATCCAGTTGTACTGTAATGAGTGATGTAACAATAAAAGGAGGAGATTTACTGACACAAAACTGCACCAGCATGACTGTTGTGAAGAATTGTGTGTGAAGTTTAATATTGGTCAGTTGTGTGTAGATGTGAAATTCAAGCAAACAGAGTCTTATTTAGACGATAGAAAATACGCTAGCATTAAGTTATTAGATTGGAGAGAAAAATTACAGAAAAAGAATGGAAAACCCAACCACCAGACAGTCAAACACAGCACACATTCTATAACAAACAGTATATATACTGTTTACTAGAGTAGACATTATTTTCATATAAACTTTACACTTTACGAAAGTGTCCTGTTTGAACAGACGAATTTTTAAGACTGTCACTGTGTCGTCGGGGGATACACAAGTTTCTGCAGAAGCAGGTGGAACTGAAGATACAAAAGCAATGAAATTTTAACGATAAGCTGCGAAGCTGTGCCGCTAAATTGTGTAAATCAGGCGGCGCAAGAAGAAATAGCTCCAGTCGGTCACTTGGACCCGAGTTGATGAATCACTCTTTTAGTAAAAAGGCAAGTTAATATGAGGTTTAAATTGAAACATAAAATACGTGCGAAATCATTTATAGAGAATTTACTGATTTGTATTTTATTGGAAATTGCGTTGGAGCGCGGGCAGAGTTACGTTTCGATTTGGTGTTCTTCCTACAGTTATCTTTAGTACACAAGGACAAAATATCTAAAGACAGTAAAAGTTACACGTGAAGTAGGAACTGTACTGAGGGTGAAGAAACGAATATTTGTCTGCCCCAGTTAAGGCAGTCACCCGTAACCACTTTCAGAGTTTGTTTTGGATTCAAATAATAAACAACCTGTTTCAGTATGCATATCTGTAGATTTAAATTCTCGCCCTAACCACTAACTGAACCCAAACCTTCAGCCAGTCAACATCTACAATACAACTCGCTGGTCTCAAGCCACACTGGGATACAACATTATTTATTGCTGTGGCGAATTGCGTAGATCGGCAGACAGCAGACCGGAGGTGTGGTCTGGTTTGTGTAATGGTGATGTGCAGAGGGAGCACTGAAAGAATAACAGATGAACCTACACGTACCTAAACTCTTTTTTTTGTACCTCCGTACAGAATAGAGCACGTTGATATGTTTTAGTGGTTTGGTAATCTAAAAATTATCTGCTTCTTTTGAAACACGCTGGTACAATTTCATATTCTTTACTTGCTAATGAGGTCATTTTTGAACATATTATATTAAGCCCTGAATGGAATTTAGCCTTTTCAAATCTTCACTCTTTATTTCTATAAGTTATGTCATTAAACCCCCCTAATAAATTGTTTGGTTACATTTTAACGTTATCCTCTCTACAGCTCCATTTCCAATTTTTTTCACTGTAAATTAGCAAATTTGGTCCCAAATTGGGAATAGAAATTTCGTAATACAATTTTCACAAATTCAGGACCTGAAAATTCTGTAGTCACATTTTACGTATAAAGAATGACACAATATTACTAAATTAAATCAGTCACTGCAAATTTTAAAATAAGCATCTCCTAAGTAATTTTGTGTTAATAAAGACTGTTCTCTCTTTTTAAGCGTAAGTTAACTTTTAAAAACAAAACTAACTTTCTTAATGTCCTTTTCAATATTATCATTACACGTACGTATATTAATTTACAAGTACTTGTATAAAATCTTTTGCATCAGTTCCTTCTGCGTCATGCATGCCTTGGGACCGCCAGCTATATCCCGGATGTTATCAACTGCATTCAGTATCATCATTGTTTAAATGTGACGCCGTGTCACTGGGTAATTTGTTATCGAAGTTTCGGAATAAACTTGCACACACACCTCTTAATGAACCGAAACATACTTATTATTGCCGACCCTTAAATTTGAGACCACTAGGTGGTGTCGAAATGTTGAGTGCCAATTAAGAAGTGACAAAGCATCTTAAACCACAGAAAAGGACCGTCAGAAGAGAGGATTTTATTGTGGTAAAGCAGAAACTGTAAGGTACAGGACATCACTGTGTTTTGTAATTACAGCTGTTTAGTTGCTACGGATAAGTTAGGTCTATATTGCAGTGTCAACAGGCATGATATGAAGCTGGATCGTGTGTCTGTATTTTGTTACAATAAAAGGTGTAGTTCGAGGGTTAAAATGTAGTGAAATATTTAGCCTATACTTTGCCTGTACCTCGCTGTAGTCACAAAAGAGAACACACTGATGTTCAATGCGTGGTGTCAGTCTAAATTGCTGACTGCTTTTGTATTGAACTGTCTGGAGATGCTGAGTTCAAAGTGTCGCTAGCGGGGCAACTTTCAGCAATTTATGAAACACTGAGATTTTGCACCTGGAAAAGTAATGTACGTAGCGTGCTGGAAGTGCATGACAGTTTCTCCAGATGTCCATTTTGAACAAAATATAACAAATGTTAAATCTGCAGCTCAACTTTCTTTATGTTTGTGTGTTTTGTCGTGGAATTGCCAACATTCCAGCGCATTACAACAAATGTTTCTGATAACAACAAACAGTACATGCTACATTTCAGTGATGTTGTTGTGTTCAGAAATTATGCCTGGTTTATTGTTTTAACGGAAATTGTTTAATGCACAGAACTGTACCTGTGGAGATTTTGGCAGAAAGTTACTTCTGCTTTATGTTATTTGAAGTCATAATTTAGGTGTGTGATTGTGCAGAAATAATATGTTCTGCTTATGTTGCTGACAGCATACAGAGCGGCTGGATTACGTGTGAATGTGCTTATGGGTATAATTGAAATGGAAATTCAAGAAATGGCGCTTATGATTTAAAATCTGAAAATAAATGATAAATATATAATTTTAAGGTCATCTCTAATTATCCGAGATATTTGTTAGAAACGATGAATATCTTGCCCAGTTGATCCAAGTCCGAAGGACCCCTCTGCACATACACAGTGTGGTACTGCCAACTTATGTACAGTTATGCAACCCTCACAGCACACCGCTGTAGCTAAAATAATTTAAGGTTTCTGACGAGTTCTTCAAGGAAATTGGAACAGCTGACATCACACTACACAACAAGAGCACTTTTCTCTCCACCACACACACACACACACATACCCACCCGCGAGCGCGCGCGCGCACACACACACACACATGAAATTAATCACTGTGTGTACAGAAGTGGGAAATAGGGAAAATATTTCTCTTTTTAATAGCTTTAAACAGATAAATTAATAAAGAAAGAAACTACAACACAATAATCACATTTAACTGTAGAATATCAATCAAATTCTCCACCAGCTCTACAGTATAATTTTATTATTATAATAATATACATACGTTCATGTGTATGTTTTAATATTCTTGTATTCATATCACACATACATACACACATGTGTATACATAAATATGTGACACAATTTTTTTTTTTGACGAGTAGGTTCTGAGGATGACAATCAACTGACGAAACATATAAAGCAAGGTATGTGACGGAAATGTATTAAAATGGTTCATTTGTCTGCAAGTGTAAGTCGTGTATTTTATAGGTGTTGTGACATACAAACTGCTTGGCTAATCTGATGGGGACAAAAATGAACATCAGCATTTGAGGATAAATACCAAAACAGAATAACCCGTAAATATGGAATGAATATATTCACTTTAAGTTACATTTTAATAATATCCAAAAATTGCTTTTTTAACATAAAGTGAAAACCAATATCTCTAAACGTTATTTTATTGCAGGAATTATTCTGAAGTCGTATTTGAATATAATTATATATATTTCACTAAATATATTTAAATTTACATACTTGTGTTTTACTTTACAAACGCGCAAAATGTGTTGTCATTAAACTCATTTATATGACAAAAATCCTTATGCTATATATAGCTTAACTGTAGTTGAAAAAAAAAATAGAAAATTATTAAAAACTTATTTCCTTCTTGTAAGTTAGAGATCAGTAGAGGAGGAATTTGTTTTGTAAAAGGATGTTAAGGAGCGTTTGAGATGCTGTCTGATCGGAGAACTGGTACAGAACAGAGCTACAGGATTGAGACAGGAATTAATTAAAAGGAAACACGTTGAAATTAGATTTTGCGTTCCATAATTCAAATCAAAAATCATAACTCTAACTGATGAATAAACTTCATCAATATCTCGGGTCCAAATAATGTAAGTCAAGAAGACGTGATAAGGCACATAGCTGATCAGAAATACAACTGTCAGTCCTACCACCATTTTTGCAGTATTTCTGCCTTTGTTCATTTGAGGATTTTCTGTCCCCTCAGATATAGAACGAGAGCTTTTTACAAGATGGCGGGCTGTCATGATGTATGTAAAGGCGATCACACAGACAGGAAGTACACAGGATGCTAAGAGTTCAAAAATAACCACGCGTTGATAATACCTTGTTGGTGTCATTCTAGCATCTCTTACACATTGATAACTTGACACAGCTGACGGAACGGCAAATAATGCAGCCACAATCCACACTCCAAAAATTGTAGCCACAGTTCCTCGCCATGTTGGCTTTGAAGAGACACGTACGTAGAAGGCATTTACTATTACTCTGTATCGCTTGATGCTAAGCAGAGCTACAGAGTACGCTGAGAGACAGACTGACACACGACGGCAAAATGGAAGGAACCTACACGTAAAATCATCGTATAACCACAATTCGGATATTCTATTTGCATAGGCTTCGAAGAAAAGAACCGTTAAATAAATTATATCGCTTACAACCAAGTTAATAATATACATATTTGGAACAGTTCCCATGTCCTTGTTACATATGATAATGATGAGAAGGATGACATTGCCGGTTGTACCAATTATAAAGGGTACTGCATATATTGGTACTTCGTACTGCTTTAATAAATTAATATTATATTCGTCGTTGGATTCAGTGTAATTATATGTTTGATTATTGTAGTCTCCATAATACTGTATATTACCCTCTAAGCACTGCCCATTCTCTAACAGCCCCCAACCTATTCCCTTCACTTCACTCGGTGTGTCACAAATCACATCCCCTGCCCATATGTTCCGATCCTTACACCATTGCCACACTTCCTTCAGCTGACAGTCACACTGTAGCCGGTTGCGATAAAGTTGCAGCGTGGACAGGTTTGGCAATGCTCTCAGTATATTTATGTCTACAGTCCTCAGAATGTTGTTGCTCAGTCGAATCCCTTTCAATGCACTGACGTTCGCAAATGTTTCAACTGACACTAAACTTATATTGCAGTTTGATATATAAAGATACGACAAAGAATGTGAATTGATGAAATTACGGTCAGTTGGGATACGAAGGCCGGGATTGTTGTCTAAATATAACTGTTGGAGATTTGGTAACATTAAGGACGTATCTGGATAGAGGTACTGCAGTTTGTTTCCACTTAAATTTATAAATGTTAATTTAAACAAGCCACTGAACATATGCCTATCCACGTACTCTATTCTGTTACCCTGTAAGTTAAGATATACCAGACTGGTAATATTTTGAAACGTGCCTGGTATTATTTCACATATGTCGTTGTACCATATGGATAGGCGTATCAACTTTGTAAGTCCGTTGAATGCACCCAACTCTATTGTTCTCAGTCCACATCTAAGTAAATTCAATTTCTCCAGCTCAGGCAGTGAAACAAAATTATCCTTCTGCAACAACGTTATGTTGTCCTCAATAAACCAGAGTTCTCTGACGTCTGGGAGATGGATTAAGGGAACATCGTTTAATGTCGTATCGTCGCATATGACGTTGTATCCTTCTCTGTCACACCGGCATCCCTCAGGACACAGTATTGCCACACTTGCAGGCAGAATCACCAACCATAACCAGAATATCACAACAGGTAATGCTAACAGCAGTGAGACCAGCACCACAGTCAGTCTTGATGGCATGGCGAGCTGCTGTAATCTGCACAGAGAGAGGAACTGATATTAAATGTTACTGTGTTTGTTGTGAGGGTCTGGCGGAGAGCAGTATAGAGACATTATGGAGGGTCACAGTAAATTGTGTTAATGACCCACCCGCATAACAATTCATACAAGCACTTCGCAAAACATATGTACATGTATTTGTCTAAATTTTACAATTTTTCCCTCTCTTCGGTAATTATAATTTCATCGTAGTTGTTGGTTCATTGTTAAACGTTTGCGGTTTGACAGCTGGGGGTTTGGTGTGTTTTTGTCTTTGTTTTTCTTGCAAGTTTCAAAATATTCTCTCTTTTGAATCATATTTGCATAATTTTGTTATATATGACATTTTATTTAAGATGTAGAGTTACGTCACATTATTCCGTTGTATTGCTAAAGCAAACTACTGAAGTGAAGACACTGCCTATTGTCCATGTCACACAATTTCACAACAGTCGCCCTGTCATGCGTCAGACGGTCAGTCAGATCAGAGTCTCGTCTAGGAACACGGATCCTTAAATTTGGCATTCGTGACGCTCCAAAATTGACAATATGGAGGGTTTCTTCCTGGCTCTTTCCATTCTCCCCGTCACAATGCTTACACTAACACCACATACTTACGCTAAATAATCTCACAATTCTCCACCGTCTTTAACTGAAAAATCTGTCTGTGTCCGTCTTAATAATACCAATAAAGAAACCAGTAAGCTCTTTGGTGTTTTGTATACAGAAATGTAAGGACTTCGATCTGGGTTTGAACATCTGTACGTCGTTACGTGGTCATAGAAATTACTGGAACATAATTATAAAGTTCTCAATTTTAACAGTAATTACACCTTCTTCTTTTTGGTGAAGTTATTTTGAAACTCGGTAGGAGGAAGTGAAAAAAGTTTGAATCCTTGAAATTTATGTACTTTGTCTGGCAAAGATTTGGTAACGGTCGTGCCTGTGTACACAGTAAAACCGTACGGGAATACAGATATAGCTCTACTCATTCTTAACCCGGTTGTTTTACCTTCGCAGAAAAAACCCGCTCTGACAATTCACTTTGCACTTTACACTCAGCTCTGCGAAGTAGAGTGCAAAGTAGAGACAAATCAATTTGTATTGTTTGGGGCAATAGTGGCTGTGTGCTGTGGCAATTGTAGGAAACATATAAGTGCCATTTTGTGGCAATATGCTGTTTAATGTTGAGCTGCTGGGCAAATAACTTTTTATAACCACTGTGCTTCGTAGAGATATGCGAGACAGTCTTGTGAGTGTGATGAGTGTGGCTGTAATTGTGAGTGTCAATGTGACTGTTGTTGTAACATGAAATATGTGGATATAAAATTATGATCATTATTTGAAGCAGGCTAATTAATTAATACAGTTACATATGGCAGTATGCTGTGCCACGCAATTAGTTGCAAGTACAGTTGTGTGCAGTTCTGAGGTGTCAGCGTTAATATTGTTTACATTACGTGGGCTGTGGACTATGTATTGGACTGATTATGGACTGTGTATTGGAGTGATTATGGACTGTGTATTGGACTGATTATGGACTGTTTATTGGACTGATTGCAGCAGACTGGAAAGGGTGCAGTTAATAATGTGGCTCATAAAATTACCAAAGTCCTAAAATACAAAATTCGTCTTCCACAAATCATTTTATATAATTTGATTTAAAATTGTTTACGTGTTTCGGCCCTATTTTCGGCCACCATGAAGTACTGTTTCCTGAGGAATATTACACTTTTTCATTGCACATGTCAACATAAAAATATCCCAGTTTTTACAAGCAACATTCATATTAAACCTTTAAACCCGAATTAAATCCCATCTGCTATTTGCTGGCATTACACTAGACAACAAATTTTGGACAATTGAATGTTACGGTTAACTGAATATACTATCTTTATGTTTTTGGGGCCGCAGAATACGAAAATGACTCTAAAATTCATTTGTTAGCTCCTGTTTTCGAGATAATAGCACTATCATAGTTATATGTACAATAAATATGAATAGAAAATTACTGACCTTAACGACGTGTTCTTTTGGCCCGTCGATGGTATTTTGTTTCAGGAACATCCCTTTTCATCATCCAGCAATAATCACCTAACATAGCAGCGCTCCATTTCCCTTTGTACCTGTGCTCCATCATCGAAATGTCTTGATGGAAGCGCTTCCCATGTTCGTCGCTCACCTCACCACAATTTAACGGAAAGAAATCCAGGTGTGAAAATAAAAAGTGCATTTTCAGC
>Ga0268261_10001652_pt1 | contig 15545 bp, 13 predicted proteins | sample TergutNc150P1_FD_190353 | JGI IMG/M metagenome (GOLD analysis project Ga0268261, IMG submission 190353) | Nasutitermes corniger P1 segment gut microbial community from laboratory colony in Florida, USA - Nc150 P1 (SPAdes) (version 2) | ecosystem: Host-associated > Arthropoda: Insects >... | reverse complement strand
GTTTGGTGTTCTGCGCAACGGATATCTTCTCCGGTACTCGTCCACAGCTGCATTTGCATTGCCATTACAGTACCCGTACACGTAAACCATGTCCGCATACTCTTCATGTGTGAATGTACGCGGCATTTTGATGAACCGTTCCATAACGCGCCACTCGCAATTAAACCAGTCAACTACTGTACACCTCACACAATGACTACTGTACCCTGCTGCAGCATTACTATCAGCTTGTAGCCAGGCGAATACCCACCCCACCTTCCCCTTATTCCCCAAGTGTCCAGATACGGAAACTGGACTGTCTGTAGCTGGGTGGGTGAGTCAGCTGGCAAAAGTAATGCTTGCAATGCAAACAGTAAGCGCGGTTCACATGAGGGCGTGTACGGGAATTAAAAAATGCCCATAACTCCATAACCGTTCAAAATCGGACCCATGTTCGTATGAACTTTTTTGCTTAGAATCACTCATACTATCATTTCCCAAAGTAGTGCAGATTCCTCCTGAATCACCCTGTGTGTGTGTGTGTGTGTGTATATGTGTGTGTGTGTGTGTGTGTGTATATATATATATATATATATATATATATATAAGATGAGAAGAAAATATGTCAGAACCTGGTTACAAAAATACATTTATTTTCAGGCATACACAGTTGATGAAAAAGAGTGACATACAAGTTCATATGTTATTTACTTTAATTCTTTTCATGCTGGTGGTATCCTCCAGGCATGCAGTTTATTGAAAGGGGATCTGTGCTCTTCTGGGATTTTACGCAATATTGAGTGGTAGTTTCTTACTGATGATCAGGACAACCAGTTGGTCCCATCTTCAAAGGTTGAATGTTAGACCTTTGAAGATGGGACTGATAGGTTGTCCCAAAACATTGTTATGAAACTACCATAATACGCTGCATGAAATCTCAAAATATCAGAGATTTCATTTACATCATGGTGGAAGCCTGAAATCACAGACTGTTGGAAAGGGTTGGATGGCTACAGGCAGCCCATGAATGACTATTTGCGACTACAGTTGGCTTTTTGTTTGCGGGGTATTGTGTACGTAGTTTTGCTATACACAGTCTGTTAGTACTTCCGTTTTCAGAGGAGTGTTTACTTGTAGAGCACATAAAGCAGTACATAGTTTAATAAAAGTTTGACGATATTGCTCCATCAGTGCATTTGGTTTTTAGTATTACAGTAGGATAGTATGTTTTTTTTAATCATGTCTGGCATTTTGGCAGTTATATTGAACATTATCCATTATGGTGTACTACTATACAAAACTTTCAGAATTAGGCAGTGAAGTCCATTGTCAGGAGTCTGTTGTTGTGTTGACACTTTTGTTACCATTTTTATTTAACCATTATTGGCAGTAATTGGGCTTAACTTCATGTGACTGGTGATTCAGTGATTAATTAGCATACAGGTTTAGTATTCAAAGTGATTCGTGTCATATCTCAGTTACCGTTACTAGTATTGAAGTGAACACAATGAAAATAGAATGCTGCTATTTGTCAGGATGAAAACCATTCATCTGAAGATGCAAATAGAGCCAACTTCTAAAATGTGATTTTTACTAAGTGTTTCTCAGGTAATTAATGGATTGTCCAGCATAATTACTTGTAATGGATCATCAACTGCCACACTTTAGAGAAACAGTGGAGACAGTCCATTTTGTTGTATGCTAATTAATAAGATTTGTTTCATTTTTCTTCCTTAGTGCTGGCATTTGATTTGTAGACTAGCGGCTGAAATTAATGACTGGTATAGATTCAAAATTTTACATATTCTTTACGCACTGTCCTAAGCATGATGAATATGATATTGATAGCTCATTTGGTTGTGGGAAATTTCTTCCCTATTTTACCTGTGTGTAAGGATGTCTGTTCCTGCTCACCATGTTACCATTTTACCATGTACACTCTGTTCAACAAAAATCAAGAGACCTGATATTTTGTACATCCCGCTCAGGCAGTGACGTGACGTTCAGTTGCCATCATAATTCGAGTCTTTTACTTTCCCCATATTTGTGCATTTGTGGCGTTTCTCTGTCTTCCATTCATTACAATCAATCGCGCCACGTATATATTAACAAAATACACCAATACATTCGCAAATATGAAGTTAAAACATGAATTAAAGGTCATTAATTTTCCAAGGCATGGATGTTGCAGAAGGGTGGTTGTTTGCTGCAACCGGAGGTAGCCGAGCATGTTAACACGTGATGGCAAAACTCTTCGGAAACAAACTACATTGGTTCGAGTCCCAGCATCAGCATATAATTTTTTCTTTTTGAATATGTTTTATAATCACAAACACTCAATTAAATTATGCAGTAACACATCCATTATTTAATTATATGTTTCAAAAGTTATCTTTGCTCCATTGGCATGGGTAGAAATGTGAGAGACGCAAATATTTCTGTTATTTTTCTGTAATTCTTTTTTTCTTTGCTTACCAACATTGTGATTTAGGGGGTTCGTGTTCAAATGGGACTAAAACTAGGCACGTGAATCTCGTTGTTGCGGGCCGGAGCAGGTCATGAGATCTGACACTGGGTTGCACGATTTAAAACATTTACAGAAAGGAATTGTTGAGCATGTGATGCATGTGACGGAAGCTCTGGATGGAGGTTGGTTTCACTCTTGCCTTGCTTCAGGGATGGGGTGGGGGGAGTGAAGTACTGTTGGAACAGGTTCAGCTCAATTTTAGCTCTCGAAACAAGTTCGCAGTTCTTCCGTGTGGCCGTCTAGAAGAAAATAACACATTTTCAAAAACGTGCATTTTTAAAAGTCTTATTGGCTACACTAATTATGGTGGTTATGTCTTGAAGATGTATTTGGCTTGCACTCGTGTAAGGGTTAATGACAATACTGTCGCTGGCAGGTCAGTTTTCGTCCATGGATAATCCCCACCTTCTGTTTTCATCCACGACCAGCAGCAGCATGACCTTTTTGGTCCACGGCTCAAAAATTGTGAATTATCATAATGCAGTTGCGGAAGACGTTTGATTCGGATGGCAGAAAATTAAAAGAAACTTGATTTCATTTAATGAGAAATCCTTTACTACAAGTTTTCTAAAATCATATAACAATTTTTATCAAGCAATGTAGTCTTCTTAAAATAACATTCTTAAATAAATATTCTCACAACAAACCATTAAATAGTGGTAAGGCACAGTCCATCCATCATTTTGATTATGCAGCAAAGTACAGTTTAAAATAACCAACGTAAGCTCTTCATTCCTTTGATTTTATTACTATTAAGAAATATGCATTTCGGTTCTCATAACACCATATTAGTATAGCCACTAAGGATTTTAAAAAAGCACATTTTTGAAAATGTGTCATTGTCTTCTAGAAGGCCACATGGAAGAAGAATTGTGAACTTGTTTTGAGAGCTTTAATTGAGCTGCACCTGTTCCAACAGTACTTCACTCCCTCCACCCCCACCCCTGAAACAAGGCGAGAGTGAAACCACTCTCGATCCAGACCTCCCCTCACACACATCATGTGCTCAACGTTTCCTTTCCATAAATGTTTCAAATTGTGCAGCCCAGTGTCAGATCTCATGACCCGCTCTGGCCCACAAGCAACGATGAGATTCACATGCCTAGTTTTAGTCCCATTCGAACACGAACCCTCTAAATCACAATGTTGGCAAGCAAAGAAAAAAAGAATTACAGAAAAATAGCGGAAATATCTGCATCACCCACATTTCTAACCATGCCAGTGGAGCAAAGATAACTTTTGAAACATAATGGATGTGTTACTGCATAATTTAATTGAGTGTTTGTGACTATAAAACATATTCAAAAAGAAAAAAATTCTATGCTGGCGCTGGGACTCGAACCAATGTACAAGGTCTGATCAAAAAGTTCCGAGACTTGGTGAGTGAAAATTACAATTTATTGCTAATGGCTAAAAATATTTAATAGTTTTCAAAATACTCTCCTTGTGAGCTGACACACTGCTTCCAGCGGTCCTGCCACTACTGGAAACATTTTTTTGAAAGAGTCTTTTGGAATGGTGTTCACCATATTCGTCGCATTCTTCTTAATTGCGTCAATGTCTTCAAATCTCTTCCCTTTCATCATTGTTTTTAACTGGGGAAACAACCAAAAAGTCACACAGAGCCATGTCAGGAGGGTAGGGTGGTTGCTGAATGACAGGAATGCCATGACTTGCCAAAAATACCTGGATGGAATGTGCTCTGTGTGCTGGTGCATTGTCGTGATGTAGCGTCCAGGCCCCAGCCGCTCGTTTCTGTGGCCTCTTGCGAGAAACAGCAAGTCTCAGACGTTTCAAAACTTGTAGATAAAACTTTTGGTTTACAGTTTGGCCTTGTGGAACGTACTTATAATGAACAATGCCCTCCATATCAAAGAAAACAGTGAGCATGACTTTCACCTTTGACCGCACCTGGCGCGCTTTCTTTGGCCTCGGGGAATCAGCAGACTTCCACTGCGAAGACTGACATTTCATCTCCGGGTCATACCCATAGACCCACGTCTCATCGCCGGCGATGATTTGCACCATAAAGTTTTCTTCTGACTCTGCTTCCTGCAGCATGTTTGTTGCCACAGACAAGTGCCATTCCTTCTGTTCGGTGGTAAGAATTTGTGGAACAAATTTTGCAACAACACGTCACATGTTCAAATCTTGCGTCAGTATTGGCCTGGCAAGTTCCGTAAGACACTCCCACCTCGACAGAGAGTTCACGGATTGTTAAACGCCGATTTGCTCGGATCACTTCTCACACTCACGCAACACATTCATCAGTTTTGCTTGTCGTCCATCTGCCAGACCGCGGATTGTCATCAGCTGAGTCTCGGCCTTCTTTAAATCTCTTGTGCCATTTGAAAATGTGAGCACGGCTCAAACACTGCTCACCGAAGGCAGTTCTCAACATTTCAAATGTCTCCGCACCATTTCTTCCCAGTTTCACACAAAACTTGATGCACACGCGCTGCTCTTGCTCTTCCGACATCCCGGATGGCACGAACAATAACAAGGCGCAGGTACACGACTCTCTTTGACTGAAGCTCACAAAGGACTGAGAAGTGCGCGGGGACCAACCATTTTCTCAGGGAGAGAAAGAGTTCTAGGACACCACCCTGCAAACAGGAGTGTCCCGAAGTGTATCCACAGCCGAGTAAAAAAATCAGTCTCGGAACTTTTTGATCAGACCTTGTAGTTTGTTTCCGAAGAGTTTTGCAATCACGTGTTAACACGCTCGGCTACCTCTGGTTGCGGCAAACAACCACCCTTTCGCAACATTCATCTGTGGAAGCAGAGCTAGCAAGGAAAATTAATGACCTTTAATTCATGTTTTAACTTCATATTTGCGAATGTGTTGGTGTCTTTGTTTAGTATATATGCAGCGTGATTGATTGTAATGAATGGAAGACAGAGAAACGCTATGAATGCACAAATATGGGGAAAGTAAAACGACTTGAATTATGATGGCAACTATACATCACGTGACTTTCAGTTCGGGACTAAGAAAATTTCAGGCCTCTTGATTTTTGTTGAACAGAGGGTACCAGGACATCTCTTCTGGCTCACCCTATTATATTACTATTTTGCCTGTGTACAGTGACATCGTTTCCAGATGACTTGTGTTTATCAGAGGTGAAAGAGTAAAACTTCTGTTATCCACATCATTCTTTTTATGCATTGTTATCTTTTTCCCCTCAAGTATTAACCCAAGGTATGGCTGTCATTTCTGGGAGGGGACAGATTTTTTCTTTGCTTCTTTGGGCCCAAATATACGTGGGTGGTCTGAAAAGTTCTCAGCCTGGACCATAGATGGCACTACTATCTGCAAGATCTTTTCTTTCCTAAGTTGGTACATTTGTCATAAGCATCCATGTGAAATTGCAAGTCATTCTATCAAGTAGTTTGTTTTATACAGCTGTCTGTATCCCTTAAAATGGATAAAATTGAATATTGTGCCATTATAAAACTCTCTGTAAAAGAAGGTTTAACACCAAATGAAATTCATTCAAAGTTCATAAAAGTTTATGGGGACTCTTCTCCTTCATTTTCAACAATTAAGAAATGGGCTGCCTGGAAGATGAACCACGTGAAGGACGTCCAAAAAGTGCAACAACACCAGAAATCATTGAACAGGTGCACGATATGGTATTGGATGACAAGCAGATGAAAGTGTGTGAAATTGCTGAGGCTATAGGCATTTCAAAAGAACGTGTAGGATATATTTTCATGAAGAATTGGATATGAAAAAGCTTTGCGTAAGATGGGTGCTACGCTTGCTCACAGCAGATCAAAAACGCAGTCGCATGAAAATCCCTGAACAGTGCTTGGAGCATTTTAACAAAAATAAAACTGATTTTGAGACTTGGATTCACCATTACACACCAGAATTGAAACAGCAGTCAAAACAGTGGACAAAAGCCAGTTGTTCAGCGCCAAAGAAGACAAGGTCAGTTCCATCAGCAGGAAAGTTCATGGCATCGGTGTTTTGGGATGCTGAAGGCATTTTGTTTATTGACTGTCTTGAAAACGGTAAAACAATAACTGGGGAATATTATTCTAATCTTTTATCCAGACTAGATGAAAAAATTCGTGAGAAAAGACCCGGTTTGCAAAAAAAAAAAAAAAATCATCTTTCATCAGGACAGTGCACCCGCCCACGAAAGTGTTTTGGCAATGGGAAAATTAAGGGATCTGCACTATGAATTGTTGGAACATTCACCCTTTTCCCCAGATTTGGCTTCCTCTGACTTCTGTCTTTTCCCAAAACTCAAACTCTTCCTCGCTGGTCAGCGTTTTTCTTAGAATCAAGAGGCAATTGCAGCTGTAGAGGGGTATTATGCAGATGTTACGACGAACCACTACAGGGACAGGATAATGGGGCTGGAGCATCGCTGGAATAAATTTGTTACTCTGAAGGGAGATTATGTTCGAAAATAAAAATAATTTTGAAATTATAAATTCGGTTTTTTCATTGTTAGGCCGAGAACTTTTCAGACCACCCTCGTATCTTCATGGCATATGGTTAAATGATCTCTTTTTCTCTGCTGGTAAATTGCTCTAAAATGAAGTCAGCCATTAACTTACTCTGAGTACCAGCATTCGAGGTGCACAGAACCGTACTTGCACTCCACTTTACATCTTTATGCCATTTTTTAGGTACAGAGACACTGCCCCCTCTGTAAATGTTTGTCATTAATAATTGACATGACCATTAGGAAACAGCAGTATCAGCAGCAGCAGCCACAACAATTAGTGACATTAAGGGTAACAAGTGCAACAGTGATAATAATACTTGTTTATTCATATGACCTGTGGAATGTTAAGTTTCTAATTTTTTTTTTAGCTGCTTGAACGATAAGGGCATGTCCAACATTCCATTAGTGTTACATTATTTGCCGATTCTCAGGAAGTTTTAACAGTCAGTGAAGGAAGCAAGAAAAAGATTTGCTGTGATGATAACCTGCAGAAAGTCTAATAAAAACTTACCATTGTTACAGTAGATGCTGAAAAATGTGGCCCTTCTGACCTAATGCATTCAGTATACTGGTGGAGCACATTATTGACTCTGGAGTTCTTGCCCAGAAATTGTTAAAATGTCATGGTGTGCACTCATTGCACACCAGACACAAATTTCTGTATCACAAAGAGGAAGTTCATGAATAAGTCTTGGATTTTTTTCACTCTGGTACGGGGTGTTCTGAACATTCACCTCTCCACGTAATGAAAACCAGGCCTTATAAAAAAAATACCAAAGTGTTCATCAATTTCTCAATCGTGTACAGGCTGAAGGAACAATTACAAAAATGCATTGTTGAAAACTGTATCATGTTTGTTCAAAGCGTGAACTACCATTGACTAATGTGGTTGCAGTTGTAACAGTTTTGTGGCCCTTTATGCAGATGTCTTCAAAACGCTTGTCTCCCGAGCTGAGATTTTCTATATTTTCCAGCAGACTTATATTTGAAATACAGCTACACTAACAACATATGCTGTTTAATAGTGTACCTGAGTCTAGGCATGCTGTTACATCCCTGATGAAATGAGAAATGCATTTACCAGCCACAAACCTGATGATTAATAGCTCAAGTCTGTTATCGCCGACAGTTGAAATTACACTCCTGTTTTTTAAAACATTGCCAGAGAACTTACGTAGCCATGTAATAAGGTGTTGCAGCCATGTAATTAGGTGCCATGTTTGGCCACTACATTCCCCTGATTTAACACCTGTGACTTTCATTTTTGGGTACATTTGAAAGATGAAGTATATAAAACATATTCTCATGTTCTGGAAGAACTGAGAAATGGCATCTGCCGTGAGATTACTACAATTTCTGGGCAAGATCTTCAGGGTAAATAATGTACTTGACCAGAGTATTGACTGTATTCGGTCAGGAAAGGAGCATTTTCTGCATCTGCTGCAGCTCTGGTGAGTTTTCATTGGACTTTCTACAGGTTATTGAATCTTTTTCTCTCTTTCATCACCAACTGTTAAACCTCCTGAGACTCAGCATATGAGCTAACACTAGCAGAACATCTGGCGGACACTTACTGTTCAGTAATTAGAAAAAACATTTTAGACATTGCAGGATAAAGCATGTTATGTTATTCAGTGAACTTGAACCCAAACCTCTACTTCCTTTATGCTTTTTGGTTCTCTCTTTCATGTGACTTTTATGTATGTGATAGTGTGTTCATGAACGTAATCTTCTGTGTATGAGGGCCGGCTGTGTCATATCTGCATGTGCCCAGTTAAGAAATGGCTAGTTTTATACCTTTGAATATGTTGCTTAAGCTGTTATGGTTTTGATTTTTAGGCTCTTGGCTGTTTATTATACAAACTATGTTTCTTCTCCTTACCGTTTGGAGAGAGTACACTTGCTATTCAGAGTGGAAACTTCACCATTCCTGACAATTCAAGATATTCCAGAGGGATGCATTGCCTAATTAGTAAGTTTAAATTTACTTTTATTCATGTTTTGTTATGTATTACAGTAAGTGTATATGTGTGAGTGGAATTTCATTTACGACTGAGATACTGCTCCACATACATTTTGGAATTTATATATAAAATGGAGGTTCTAACAGTGGTGACTTTGAGGAATATTGTTTTTTGGGGTGTAATGTTGTATATAAGATTTGAAGCTTTTGCAGCGACAGAATTCAGCAAAATTTTCTCAGCCATGCGGCCACATTGAGGTGTAAAAGTTCTCCATCATTTCATGGACTGACTCCATCCCCATCTTCAGGGTGTTGCTGATGGCTTGGTAAAACCAAACTGCTAACTAGGTGTCCTGTTGTGTGTTGTGTGTACCTCCTGTGCCCATCCTGTACAGAGGTGTTCACAACACACTGTAGTACACCTAGTTATCAGTTTTGGTTTTACCAAGCCATCAGCAACACCCCAAAGATGGGGACAGAGTCAGTCCTTGAAATGTTGGAGAACTTTTACACCTTGACACAGCTGTCTGCCTAAGAATATTTGATTGAATAATGTTGTGTAACTTGGTAGAAATGTGTGTCCTGACTTTGCAGGTTGTGTAGTGTCACATCCTAGAAGACAGTAATCTTCAAGACAGGGAGTTGTCTTCAGAATCATTGTCCTTTGTTTAAAATTATTTATTTCATGCATTTTGCCTAAAATATTCATTGATAAAACCAAACAAATGCACGTGTGACAAACATATCCATATATTCTTTCTCTGTTACATGTTCGGGCATGTCTGTACCATCCTCACAATTCCCACACCAAATTTAAAACTAGCTGAAATATGATAGATTACATCATAATGCTTATTATATGTAGCATTCAACAGCTAAATTCAAAGTGCAGAGTGGGTGATATAGATAAACGTATTATAATACATGGTTCTCCTGTACCTAGATAAATGTACATGCACCAACAAATTAAAAAACGCAAGAGGTAAAAGAAGAATTTTACAATTTATTAAAGCAGAATATAAATCAAATAGCTAATTCAGACATTGAAATGATACTTGGAGATTTTAATGCAGAAGTCGATAAAGAAGACATACAAACCCACCATTGGCAATGAAAGTTTACATAATGAAACCAACAACAATAAAAATGATTCAATTTGCAATTCTAAAGGGTTTAATGTAAGAAGTACAACATTTCCACATAAAGATATCTGCAAAGAGGCATGGTACTCAACAGACAGTAGGACAGCGAAACAGATAGATAATGTTTTAATTAGTAATAGATTTAGATGTGCAGTAACAGACATCAGAACACTGAGGGGACAAGACATTGGAACAGATGACAACTTATTGAAGATAAACTTTAAAGTGAAATTAAGGGTAAAAACTGAAAAGGAATATAATGAGACAAGAAAAATTGTGAATATTTTTCAAAATTCAGAGTGTAAACAAGAATATGCTATAGAACTTAATAATAGGTTCAAAATATTGTAAAATATGGAAGATGAAGATAATATTGACAATAATATTATTGAGAAATGGGAAAACATTAAAACAATAATTAAGGAAATGAAACAACAACTAATAGGAAAGGATGAAAACACAGAAACACTTAAAAAAAGATGGTACGATGAGGAATGCAAAACTGCAATAGAAGAAATGAAGAAAGCAAGAGAAAAGTAGTTAATAAAAGGAAGAAGGGAGAATGAAGAGCAGGAGTATCACCGAAAAAGAAAACAAGCACACAAAATAATTAGGAATAAGAAAAGGTTATACATTAAAAATCTAATAGAATCAGTAGAAGATCAAAAGCATAATAACACAAGGAAAATGTATCAAACAATAAACCAATTTAAGAAAGGATATCAACATAAATTTAGCATGATTAGGAACCAAAAAAAAAGACAAATTGGCATTAAATATTAAAGAGAGCAGAAATATGGAAAGAATATTTTGATAATTTACTAAACACAGAAGAACCAAAGGAATTAATTAAAATAGGAAGTAGAGAAATTAATGGAGTTGAAGTAGAAGAACTTACTATAGAAGTTGTAAAAAGGCAATCAGAAATTTAAATAATAACAAGGCAGCTGGAACTGATGGAATACATTGGTAACTAATAAAATACGGAGGAAATAAACTATTGAATAGAATTTGTGAACTAGTAAGACAAATTTGGGAGGAGGAATGAATACCTAAGAATGGTAAGAAGCAATAATAGTTCCTATATACAAAAAGGAGATAGAGGTAGGTGTGAGAATTACAAAATTTTTACAAATATAATTGTGGAAAAAATTGAACTACGAGGTCCGACAGTAAAGTATTGAGACTAATTTTTGTCTGGCTGTACTGGCAATACTGCAGCCCGCTAACACAGACAGCCGTTGACCTTGATCCTTCCTCTCTCCCCACTTGCAGTGGCATGACTTTGCAGTGACTCATTGTGGAGCAGGTGCCTGTCAAGACGTGTTTGCGAACCTTGTCACAAAAATGGAAGCACGGAACATCGCGCAGCGGTATGCCATCTTTTTTTGTGTTAAACTCGGTGACAGTGCCACCACAACACATGGAAAACTTCAGCAGACCTTTGGAGATGATGCAATGTCAAGAGCACAAACCTTTCGCTGGCACAAAATGTTTTCTGAAGGCAGAATCATTGTTGAAGATGAGCAGCGCAGCGGACGACCATCAACAACACGGACAAGTGACAACACAGCACGAGTATGAGAACTTGTTCGATCCGAACGAAGATTGACAGTCACCATGATTGCTGATGAAGTGAACATGAACCGGGAAGCTGTTCGTCGGATACTAACTGAAGAATTGAGGATGAGAAAAATTTGTGCGAAGATGCTGCCCAGAAATCTGACAGAGCAACAGCGGGATGCGCGGGTGAGCGTTTGTGCTGAACTGCTGGAACAAGTGGAAGCCGACCCAGAGTTAATGGAGCGAGTTATCACTGGTGACGAGAGTTGGTTTTTCCAATATGATCCAGAGACCAAACGCCAAAGTTTGGAATGGCGTTCGAAGGGATCACCAAGGCCAAAGAAAGCACGCATGTCCAAGTGAAAACTGAAATGCTTGCTTGTGTGCTTCTTTGATTCCATGGGTAGTGTTCACAAAGAGTGGGTTCCTGCTGGACAGACAGTCAATCAATATTACTACAAAGACATTCTTGAAAGACTCAGAAAGAGAGTCATGCGGGTTCATCCAAACATTGCCACAAACAGGATCCTTCATCACGACAATGCGCCAGCCCATGCAGCGTTCTGTGTAGCGCAGTTTTTGACATCCAAAGGCATTATGGTGAAGCCGCAGCCTCCTTACCTACCCGATCTTGCGCCCCGCGACTTTTTTTTATTCCAAAAAACAAAATCGGCAGTGAAAGGACGCCATTTTGAGTCAACAGAAGACATCCAGAGGTCTGTAACGCAGGCCCTAAACGATATTCCTCAAGCTACGTTCCAGGAATGCTACAAACAATGGCAGCACCACTGCAAAATGTGTGCGCAGGCACAAGGGACATACTTTGAAGGTGACCGTATTTTAGTTGATGAATAAATAAAATAAAACTCTTTTTTGGAACCAGTCTCATTACTTTACTGTCGGACCTCGTATATATTGAAAAAATTACTGGGGACTATCAGAATGGATTCAGAGATGGAAGATCTGTAATTGACAACATATTTGTATTGAAAATAATAAATAAGAAAATTTGGGAATATAATCAGAATGTACAGTATTTATTTATTGATTTTCAAAAGGCATATGACTCTATACATAGAGATATGCTATGGAAATGTATGGAAGAATTTAAAATTCTTAAAAAATTAATAAATATGTGTAAAATGTGTGTACAAAAGACAAGCGTACTGTTAGAATAGAAGGAACACTGTCATCCTTTTTTGAAAATAAAACAGGATTGAAACAGGGTGACTCTCACCATTATTATCCAACTTAGCATTACAGAAAGTGATACAAATTTTAAAAATGGTTCATAGTGGTACAAAGTTTGGTAAAGAACAATTGAATGTATTAGCATATGCAGATGACATTATATTAATTGGAAATAATGAAATAGAAATAAGACAACTTTTTTTAGCAATGGAAAACATTGCAAGAAAATTAGGACTACACACAAACCAATAAAAAACACAATATATGATAGTGGAACAGAAAAACAGTTCAAAACAAAATAAAATAAGACAATTAACAATAAAAAATTACACATTTTAAAGAGTTGAAAATTTTAAGTATTTAGGTGTTATACTCAATCAAGATAACAATCACCAAATAGATTTACAAGAAAGAATTAAAAATGCCAACAGAACATACTTTATGCTACAGAAATTTTTTAGAAATAAAAGTGTATCAAAAAAACTAAAATTAAGACTAAAGAACACAATAATAGACAGAACTTTAACATTTGCTTTGGAAACCTGGATACTAACAAAGAGAGGTAGAAAGCAAATAAACATTTTTGAAAGGAAAGTATATAGAAGAATTTTAGGCACAGTATATGGCAATGAAGAAGAAAATTGAAGGATATTAACCAATAAAGAAATTTATGCAGTGGTTAAAAAACCCACTACAACAGAGACAATAAGATTAAATAGATTATGTTGGTTTGGGCATATACAGAGAATGGAAGAAAATAGAATTCCCAACAAAGTATTATATATGAATTTGGAAACAATGAGGTTGAGAGGTAGACCAAGAAATAGATGGCAAGATGAAATGAGGGAGGATGGAAGACTAGTTGGTGGAAAAGGGTGGAAGGAAAGGGTATATAACAGAGAGGAATGGAAGAAGTTCCGAAAACAGCAATGAATCGTCGCATTCTGCACATGCCAATGGAATGAATGAAAGTATTACATTTACATCATATTGATTTTTGCAGTTTTTGTAAAATATGTAAAATCAAAGAGGATGGTTAAAATTCTGTATTTATTGTATCATTGTGGCATACACATGTGTATACAAATATCTAGTGTTGTGTGCAGTCATTTGTGGATTATGTCCGTGTGTTATGTGCCTTGTAGTTGGTGCAGGAGGTGACTGCTTAGTACTACATTTGTGTCTGTTCAAACAACTTTACGGGATTCCGGATTAAAAATTTCCTGTTAAGAGGTTTACCCATGTATAAAATTTGTTTTTTTAAAGTTCAACCACTGTGCTATTGGAGGTATGTGTTTAAAGTTTCTATGCAACGAGCACCTTCCGGCAGCATTGTGATGTGTTGCAAGTTAGAAACAACAGGGTTGAAGGATATATTATTCTCTCTCTCTCTCTCTCTCTCTCTCTCTCTCTCTCTCTCTCTCTCTTTTAACATGGGTATTGGAAAGATAGTTCTCATTTTGGATGCTTGCAAGTGATATCAGTAAGAGTAGATTCAGTTTGCTACTTCCCAGGAACATGTTACATGTGTGTTGGCCACTAATTCTCATTAATTAACAACAAGTGACTGTTTGTAGGCGCATTTGCAAAATTGCAAAAAATGAATTAGCTTTGTCATGTCTGTCTGTCCACATGTCTGCATGGAACAACTCAGCTCCCACTGGATGGATTTTCATGAAATATGGTATTTGAGGATTTTTCGAAAACCTCTTGAGAAAATTCGAGCTTTGTTAAAATATGAAGAGAATAACAGGCATTTTACATGAATACTAGTTACATTTTAGATCATATCTCACACGGTTCTACGTAGAATGAGAAATGTTAGACAAAAGTTTTAGAGAAAATCAGAACACACATTTTATGTTCAATAACTTTTTTAAAAACCAAGCCATTTATGAGATAATGTGTAAAAATATTGTATATCCGGGCAGGCCACAGATGGCAATGTGGTACATGCGCACTGCTTGTTGGATACCTGAGGCTACAAACATACACTCATAATATGTAATACTGCTTTTCCACCGCAACAGTGGTCGCATGGACACACCACAGTGTTACATTTTACATATATTGCCTGTCATGTAGACTAAAGCAAAAGACTTTGATCATAAAAATAAGGTTATTTTCCTTCAGTAGGCCTACCTTTATTGTAGTTGTTCCCTTATGAACGTAGAAGTAACAACTTGTCCCATATACTGGTAGTTAAGTATATGGGAGGGAATCTACTTGAGAAGCTAGCCACTTGGCTAGTGATGAAATTTCTGTTTAATATTTACTGTGTAGCCAACATAATAGACAATGTTAGGTCACAAGTGTCTAACAGTTCTTTTTACACCTTTCCTTTGGCGTGTTTTAGTTTCTTCGGAACCGTTATCAAGCAGTTTTAGTAACATTCATCCCATAGTGATATATTAACATTGGCGTATGCGTTGCCGTCACTAACATCAAATTTGTTGTGGTTTACAGGAAGCAATTTTGATATTATCAAATAAATGAAACATGTCGGAGTAATTTAAGGTTTGTGGTTCCTTGCATCTTCAATCACTCGAATAAAACAACCAACTAGATGCAACAATCAATCATAAAATTTATTGCTTTGTCGTACAGACACTGCTCAACATGTTTCGGGCATTACAATGCCCATCATCAGGAGCCCGTCAAACTGCCGTTGCAGCCTCTGGTTTCCTATCATCATAAAAGATAGTGTTTTTGTT
>Ga0268261_10001651_pt1 | contig 15550 bp, 17 predicted proteins | sample TergutNc150P1_FD_190353 | JGI IMG/M metagenome (GOLD analysis project Ga0268261, IMG submission 190353) | Nasutitermes corniger P1 segment gut microbial community from laboratory colony in Florida, USA - Nc150 P1 (SPAdes) (version 2) | ecosystem: Host-associated > Arthropoda: Insects >... | reverse complement strand
AGACCTAGACGCACGCGGACAAACGGCTAAGCACTACGTGAACCAAGCGGTAACAAATAAGCAACAGCTGGGGATACCCCTGATGATGGGCTGATAGAGGCCCGAAACATGTAGGGAAGGGACGTATAAATAAAGAAATATTACAAAAGAAAGTGGCATCTTTTGGTAACCCTTATCATAATACAGTAATGAATGTCTTGGTTCCATTAGAGTGGAATTCCTCAACTGCAAATATAAACTTTTCAGAACACTCTCAGTATCACAGAGTGAGATAAAACAACAGGAAATATGCAAAAAATTAACATGTAAGAATCCCTTGAGCTGTTTGTACAGCAGGCTACACAAATACCCTGCAATTCTCATATACTTACACAGGTATGGATATAATGAAGGTGTGGGTGCTGGTCCTTGCGGAGGCATGTTAGGCTGTACATCAGGTGTTTCCTGTGATTGTGCATTTGAATCAGATGAAGGAATATTCCAGCTGGCAGCGCCTGGAGCTTGAGGTTCTCCCATAGGTGGTGGAACATTATATCCAATAGGAGCACCACCAGTGCCAGCAGGAACATTGGCAGTCTCTCCATTTACCTCTTCTGGAGACTTTAACCCAGCTGGGACAACAGGTTGTTGATACGTTGTCAAAGGAACTGTTCCCAGAATGATCGGTATTGCTGTGTGAAGGTCTCTATGCCATTTTGATGATTTTGCTTTCACCTGTAGAAAAAATGTTAAATTGGTGTTAATCCTGTAAACCCCAGTGATTGCTTTACGTATCAAGATGTTGAAGATTAAAAAATTCTCTGTTCTGCACACACAGTGCATTTACATGTTTTGTAGATTTCAGAATAAATAGAGATTATTTCCCTAAACAATATTAACTGACTGGTTTTTCATAACCAAGATAGTGTGTGTTTACTGTACAGTATGAGTAGAATTTCTAAACATAATTAGGTTAATCACAGTCTTTAGAGGATTAAAAGTTGCTACACTGGGATAATATAATTTAAGGAAAGTGAGCTAAAAAGTTTTCCCTCTTCCAGCTACATAAAAAATTAAGAAGGGGAAATATTTAAGTGTAACAAAAAAAATAATAAACATATCTTTAAACTTTATTTATAACTGAGCACATTCACTTTCCCACATAATATCCTCTAACTTCAATACACTTTTAGCAACATTTAACACGTTTTTTAATTCTGTCCTTAAAATATTCTTTTACTTTCTCCAAAAACACTGGTGCACTGCAGCATTAACTTCTTATTCAGGAGTAAAATTTTGGCCCCTGATGTATATCTTCTGTTTGTAGAACAAGTGGAAATCACTAGGAACAAGATCTTGGCTGTAGTCTGGATGTGGTAGCACTGTGAACCGCACACATGCAATGGCATCAGTTGTGGCAGCATTTGTGGAAGGCCTGGAATTGTCTTGCTAAAGCAGGTCGTCATCAATTTCTGCCCCTTTCCGCACAATGCGTTCTTTGCGAGCTTTTAGGGTTGCAATACAGCGTTCTGAGATCACTGTAGTACTTTTTTCCAGGAAGTCAGTCAGTACAACACCTTTACAGTTCTAGAATACAGTCAATATGACTTTACCAGCAGAGGCTTGGGTTTTGAATTTCTCTGGCGCTCGTGATACTTTGTGGAGGTATTCCACAAACCATCTTTTTTTTTCTCAGGATCATAGTGATGGACCCAATTTTCATCATCTGTCACTATCTGTTGTAGAAATCCCTTACCTTCCTTTCAAAGTGAACCTTTAAGCGCTTGACTCTCTCAGCTTTCACCTCATCAGGCAATTTTCATGGTACCCACCTGGCAAAAACTTTTCAGAAACCAACTAGGTTGATTCCCAGTGTAACAGCAATGTCTTATTATATGATTCCATGATTTTCTAGGGCCAATTCTTCAAAACATTCTTGACAAGACTCGTCAGTTGCAGTCACTGGCCTCCCCAACCTTGCTTTGTCAAACAAACTTGCTTCCCTCACTTCACCTTGCTTAAATTGCCATACCCAATGCCTAATTGTGCTTACATCTACACATTTATCCCCATACACTGCCTGCATATGGCAATGAATGTTGATGAGAGGAATTTTTCCACAGTCAAGAAATAAATAACGGCACACTGTTTGAACCGCATGTGCTCACAGCCTTCCACTTCATCTGAAACTGAACTAGCGTTATGGATAGCTGTGGGTTCAAGGTTATATATGGTGAAGGGGAGATATCAGCTAACTGCATGGAACCAGTTTCATCCAGTTTTCATTACTCTAATAAAAAATATGATGGGAGGCAAAACTTTTCAGCCCATCCTTGCATGTACTTAGGCATCTAAGGTGTATTTACGTCTGTAGTAACTTACTTTCAGATCATAATCCAAATCAATTATGCTGCAGTTATTCAGGTTTGAAGGTGGTAGAGGTGGAACCTTCAGCACTTGTGTCCAATTGCCCTTTCCATGAGATTCAACAGAACCCAACACCAACTCTCCAATAGTAATGTTGTCTTTTTTGGTACTTTTATTGGGACTTGTCACAGTGAAAGTCAGTAACTGTAATTGAATAAATTCACATAAAAAAATACTTACTCATAATCTGTTACACAAACTCTAAAAATTTTCTGGTGTTAAATTAGTCTTCAAATTTAATGTTCATGGGTCCATGCATCATATTAATATTCTGTTGCATATAATTCCAACTAGATACACAATTCACAGAGTTTATTTCTATCTGACACTGCTCTAGATGTTTTGGGCGTTACTATCACCCATGGTCAGGAGCACAAAACAACTGTAACTACAGCATCTGGTAACCGTTACACTGTAAAAGATAGTTACATTTACTGATAATTAATTAATAAGTACAGTGTTAAAGATAATTATACACAAGATCTTTATTCTGTTGCATATAATTCCAACTAGATATACAATTCACAGAGTTTATTTCTATCTGACACTGCTCTACATGTTTCGGGCATTACCATCACCCACCATAAGAGCACAAAACAACTGTAACTACAGCATCTGGTAACAGTTACACCGTACTGTTGTCTGTTGCTATCATGGAAGAGTCCGACTCTTCCACGATAGCAACAGACAACAGTACGGTGTAACGGTTACCAGATGCTGTAGTTACAGTTGTTTTGTGCTCCTGAAGGTGGGTGATGGTAACGCCCGAAACACGTAGAGCAGTGTCAGATAGAAATAAACTCTGTGAAATGTGTATCTAGTTGGAATTATAAGCAACAGAATAGTCTTCAAATTTCCACAATATCTCTGTTTACATGCAGAGGCCAATTAATAATAATAATAATAATAATAATAATAATAATAATAATAATAATAATAATAATAATAATAATAATAATAATAATAATAATAATAATACGAAATGACATTTTACAAAATAAACAAATCACAGTCCACTGGTTATAACTTGAGAAACCAAAAACAACACCTCCCACCATCCAGTGGACCCTTAATGTAAGTACTGGCAAGGGCCACTTCACCTTGAGATGGCTGTGGTAAGCAAATGCAGAAACAGATAACACAATAGCCAATGTCATGATGTAAGGTCCTTCTTCAAGAACTGATTGTTTGCAGTCCACCAAACATGGATTTGAAGTCTACTTATTTGCTTTAAGTACGTGTATCATTAAACAGCAAATACAGGGTTTTTCATACCTTTCTCAGGGTGCACTTCACCTCACGAATAGGCACATCACTGTTATTTTCAACATCAATAGAGATTGGGATGTCTTGACCAGGAACATAACCACTTACAGGCAGTGACAAAGTCATTGTCAGTGGTCCTGAGCTCCAACAGCAGAAACCAAAGTGTTTTGACACTTCCTTCCTGACAGGTTCCTGGACCATAATACACTGTTGTTAATAAGTTTGCTTCTCATAGAAGGGAGGTTAAGTTCAGGCATGAAGCATGGACAATGAAAGCTTTCCAACTATCAATTCACCTAATTTCTTGGTATGAATACACTAATCCAGCATGTCATAAACCAGTGAAGCCTCTGTACATAGTTGCTGAAGGAACCATGAGTGTGGAGGAGAGGGGATAATAAAATCGTGAAAATGACAACTGTGGGGAAGCAATAATACTGTCAGAAATGTAAGAAAACAACAATAATTTACAATTTTACATTTTGCACTAAAAAAAAAGACAGTTACTTTAAGAGATGTGTGCAAATCACTTTTTCCAAAGAAATCTGTAATTGACAACTCTTTATCTGACACCTTTTTAGTTTTTATTCCATTATTTTGTGGCCTTCTAGGGTTAATATTCAGCAATTAATAACAGCCTTTACTTTGGTGGCCCTTGGAGTAAGCTTGAAGTCCAGCTCTAACCCATTTCCTTTCAAAAACCGGTCCTAGTACAAGGCTACAAGGAGGTTCACCAAAAGGGAATTATTCTGCTCCATAAGGTGAACTAGAGTTACAAAGGAAGAGGAAACCTTTTGATTGTCCTAGCGATCTGCTGAGTCTGCAAATGGCAACTGATATATAACTGTAATACAAGACATGTGCAGATTCGGACCTTTGCTGTTGGGTGTGTATTCAAATCCAAAGGAGAAATAACAGTGAATGCTGCCTTTGCCTCTTGATCAAACTTCCAGGGTCGATCCAGTGTAGCTTTTACTGTGTAACGAATGTGTCCATGTTCCCCTTCAAATGAAGAAGGAAGATTTGGAGGTAAGTGAGTAGCAAATGGGTAGCAAAGATCTCCAGCTGGCAATTCAATTTCACCACCTGCAATCCAAAGTTGGTCTGTTACATGACTCTATGTAAAAATATGCAATCTCATTATTAATTACATGTCACAGATGAAGGAAATGTGTGGATTTTAAGTCACAGATTATGTGAGTTTGAAAAATTTTGTAAACCACATACACACTATGAGACTGCAAAAATCTAACTGTCAGAACTTGGGATTACTTGGATTTGGTATGTAGTGATTAAGGTGTTACAACTATACAGGAACCCAATGACTTCCTTCCACAGTTGTGATATATCTGGGTCAATATCACAAAATTTTCCTCCATAGCAGACCACAACATAACACAGTAATTAAATAATTTCTTATTTTGCCTATTCACTCAGGTCACAGAAATATATTAAATTCCACGTATTGCAATGCCAGTTGACAGTGCACAAATTCCCTCCAGAGCATATTAGAAAAATGCATTTCTGACTGCCAGATATATATATATATATATATATATATATATATATAAAATTCTACCCATTGTCTTACATGATTCTGAGATTACACTTCCACATCAGGGAACAACACAGATTTATAAGTTCTATTTTAAATAGAAATGCTACAAGTATTCACACCTAGGACAGGTGCACTATGTGGGAAAGCTGGAAATCACATAATAAAGAAGTTAAAACCTCATACACTTTTCCTACAACAGTAAATTCAAGAAGATTACAAACCAAAATCAAATTTTCCCAACCACTTAAGATGCCAATATCCATTCCATAGTATCACAAATAAAACATTCAGATAGATAGTTCACTGAATTTATAGTATGCACTTTGTGCACTTAATACACAATAATTACACAAAATATAGTACTTACTGCCCCCACCAAGCAAGTTAAATTTGTTTTCAAAGTACTGTTCATGTGAAGAGTAATTCACAGTGACATTCTGAATAGAACCAGCAGAAGCAGCACCAGTTGTAGTGCCTTCATTCCCAGTATTAGCAGAAGTAGTGACTGCGGGAGTGCTGGGTTTTGTTCTGGTTTCTGTTTCACTCCATTCAACTACTGCCTCACCTTTAAAATGTATAATAATACCTGAAAGAAAAGGCAGCACACGTGTCACATACATTACAGACCACCAAAAATGCAGGTGCTAATTAGTTATAATTCTGCAGTTGTGGTGCCATTACTGTCACACCATCTCAAGACAGCTGACCTTCAGACTGAAAATCAAGTCCAGGACCTCAAAATAATAAACTAAGTGCTACCACTTTGAAGCCTTCCACTCAGTACATTCTTGCAGTCACTTATTTTAGTCTAACTAAATGCACATAATATGTTTCATATATATATATATATATATATACACACACACACACACACACACACATATACACATACACACACATATTTATTTATGTATTTATATGTAAATCATATGATAAATATATGTATTTAACATCTAATGTACATTTTGTTAGAATAAAAGAAGTGATTGATAGGTGTTAACAATTCAACCATCAAATGTGGCCCACATCCCAGATACATGTCACACCAAATTCATGATCTGAATTACTCACTGTTACAATACACAGCTAATATAGACCTCAACCACCTTGTAGGCTACCTCTATTATCACATAATGTTTATTTGGTTTCAGGATGAAATCTTTTCTTTTACCAGGAACTTTAGTTTCATTACAGGAGATAGGAAACTGCACATAAAATTTCAATTATGCCCCTCCCTCTCAGAAAATATATCAACGCATTATTCCTTTCTTATCACACTGTCAGTGCCCTTTCACTTACATAATAAATTGCACACTTTGTCATTTTATGAATTCAATAAAACTGCAACACCCATATGTACTTTTAGACACTGGATAAACATGCAGCAGCCACACCATGATGAAAAGTACCACATTCTTAAGTAGTGCCTGAGAAAGTGGCAGCTCCTGAGACAAAAATTTCCCCCACATTATATACGACCCAAAAGCTAATTACCATAATCACAATAGCCGTCCACTGGTCCTGAGCCAGATAATTGCAGTCCACGCTCACGTTCTACTTCTTGATCGTACAATTTAATATTATACTCCGACTTAAGCCTACGTCTTTCTTGCGGGTTATCCACAGAAACCCTGCGTACACCTTTTTCCTATCCCATGCGTGCGAAACGGCCCGCCCACCTTATCTACATCATTTGATCGCCTTAGTAATGTGGGGCATATGAGCATCGTTTTATTCAGTTGACATGCAGACACAAAACTCAAGACTACAAGCATACCCCGTATCTTTTTAGGCGAGTCGACAGTCAGAAGCAACCTCCCTGTCACTGGCTGGCCACTATAATATGTTGACCATGGATTATCAAAGACAATCTGAAACTTTTTTAGTCCCATGTTTTGCTTCGTCGCATTCAAAACAGATAACACAACACTTTCTGCCTTTTCACACACCAACTTCTTCGCCACAGGGTATTAAAACACCCTTGACCCCACGGACCCGCCCCGCCTATTCCTTATTTCATCCGTGCTACGCCCACGGACTCTCTGTGATTGGTTGCAATCACAGAACAATCAATCGCTGATTGCACAAGCGTCTAATATGCGAACCGAAAACGCGCAAATGTTAAGAGATGTCGCTGCTACAATGCGAGTTCCTAAACTAACCCCCACTTGCCAAGCGGTGATCACGACACTGATAAAGTTAGAACCATGGCTCTGAACAGAGGTAAATTCGAGCCACAGATGATTGAAACGGGGCTAGAAGTAATGATGCACTTATTATGTAATCTCCGTGTCGTAATAACATTATTCGATTCTTACAAGAACGATGTAAGAGTCGATACATGTGTCCAATCGCGAAGTTGTTGTTCGTCCCGCCTAAGATTTATACGGGAGACGAAATTGAGGAGCGTTAATTGTGCAAATTTATATTAGTATGAAACTCGTGCCTTATAATGAATTCTTTTTCACAGTCAAAGAAGTCTCTCAGTTTGAGTGCTTCTCTGAGGAAGAAAGCACAGCCTAAACTGACGAACTTCTTGTTCAAGGCAAATACAGTGTGCTCACAAAAGAGTGATGAATTAACATTAAGAGAAGTTGAGGAGGGGACAGATAATACGTAAGTTTATAGTGCACGTTATTTAATATTGTTTTATTCTAACCAATTCGTACGTTCGCAATGTGGAATGCTGTTTACAAGTGCTGTCCATTGGCGGTAGTGGAATGTGTAAGAAATGGTAGTTCAAATTTTTGTTTTGTCGCTGTTTGAAATGGAACCCTGTACAGCGTGTTAGAAAAACGAAGGCTTACATATTTCTGTGATATTTTCTTTACAGGGGTGTGGAGATACTTTGTGCAATACATGTTTGCTTTGCTAATGTATTATGGCCCCAGCGTTGAATTAAGAAAGCGTCTGGTTTGACCCGTGATAGACTAAAGAACTCTCTTTATAAGTGTTTAATTTGTGTTCATTTTGTATTTAGCACTCCTAAAGAGGAAGAAAATACGCCTGAATCTCAAAGCATTCTAGATGATGTCAAAGGAAGATGTTTAGATGATGATTTTGACATTAGTACCCCATTTCATAAAGGTAATAACACTGTAATTAATTGTTACATAGACATTTATAACAGTGATCTCATGTTGGGCCTTAAGTAATGGATGGGGCGATTTTATTTATAAGACATTAACTTGAGTTATTTGGTTAAATCTGAAACCATAAAATGTGCATGTGTAAAAGAGTGACACTCTAACATTATTCAATGCAAAGAGAACTGTTTTGTATGGAATTTTTAGGAAGTTATACACATTGAAATTGTGCCAGTTTTAATATTTTAGCTGTACTTGAGTGATGATTGTTGCCCATGTAATTACTCAGCTTCAAACAAGGACATGAATGCTGGGCACACGGTGAGACACACATGTAAGGTATACAATGTAGCACAGGGCAGGGCAGCTGTGGCATAGGCTTGTGTAGCCTGACATTAGTTTATGCATGAGGCACATAGTACTTTTCCTGCTTGGCACATGGCCCTACTGCTCATTAAATATCTCCCAAGTTAATATACTGCAATACTAGTTTTTATTTATTTCCAGTGGGTTTCTGAGTATTGCATCCTTCAGTCAGTATATCACTTCCAATGAGAATATGCACATAATTAAACTTTTCCCTGTATGGCCTGAAATAATTAGTAACTTTTGCATCTGAACATGAAGGTGATAAGGCAAATTCTCAAGGATCTTGCTGCCATGTAGCAGCTTTTCTAGAACAACTTCCTTCATTTAGCTATGGCCTACAATAACATGAATTTCATTTCCAAATAGGAATCTGACTCTGAACAAAGGTTTAATAATGTGCGTGTTACATTTACCTTGACAGAAACACTCACCTAAACATGTGACCAAACTTTGTCTGAATGTGCGAATCTCTCCCTGTGCTTCTCTGCGTTGCCTGAATTGTGTTGTCCTGCCCTGTTCCTACATCTCAGTATGCACCTGGCCCTTACTTCACGCTATTCTAATTTTTATTGTTTTGGATGGACATCACTCTGGCAATAATTGAATAGTCTTCAAAAATTCCACTTTCTGACACTTTTACTGTTACGTGTTTGACATAACTCTGGTTCTCTTATTTTTAAACAACAAGTCAACAGAAGTCAGTATTTATGTTCTTGAGCTGTCACTATATTGACACACTACCAAACTGTACTCTTATGGTGCACTTCATATACCATATATACAAGAATATGAGACAACCCTACATATATAGTGGCCCCCCATCACAATTTTTTGTTTTTGGGAAAGCTCCTATGCGGAACATGTTTAACTTTCTGTACAATTACAAGGCAACTCCCAATTTTTAAAATGGTAAATTAGGGAAAAATTTTCTTCTTCTACTATATTTGAGTACATAACAGAATATCTAGCTGCATGAAAGAATATAAAACTTAACGTTAGACATTCTAGCTTCTTAGAAGTTTTAAATTATCAGTAAATACCAAGTGTTTCAAGCAACGCATTTCAGTCTGCTTGTGGATGACAATAGTTAGGTGTGTACTGTTTTACTCAAGAATGTTAACTAAATTGTGTGGTCCATTTACCAGTTACAGAGTGTATCTGTAACTGTGTACCTGAGTGTAAGAAAATACAGGCTTATTGTGCCAAGTTGAAACTACTAAGACTCTCCTTGTCTTGTAAGGATCCAGACCTGAAATAAATGTTCAGCTATGTCATATGGGTCATACACAGCATGTGGAGAGTATGTAAGAAGAGTGTGTTTTTAAAAAAGGGTTTTCATTTGCAACACTTTCACAAAATTCTGCTGCAGCAGTCCTGTGCACAGTATAGAAAAGTACAGAGATTATAAGAAGTACTGTGGTATGTAAAATTGCTTACTGCATTATGATGGTTATCTTTTCAGAGAAATGTTTATCAAGTGTTACTGGTTTACCTGATGATGATTTCATTACTCGTGGATGGCATGAAGCATCTAAGTCAGGTGGTGAGAGTGCAGAAGAACTTTGCAAAGCAGTAATAGACCCGACAAGTGATAATGGAGATAATGGTTTGTATATCATGCACTGGCAGTTTCCAAACTTTAGTCATTTTTGTTTTGTGACATACTAGGTTGTAGTTTAAACTTTAGAGAGAGACATACTTTGCATTTTAAATTGTATTGAGTTAAAATTGAGAGAATTGTTACCTGAGTTGAAAAAAAAAACAGATGTAGCCTCTCTGTGGTTCTGATGGTGGTATATGAGGGCTCACAGAATTTTTAGACTTTTTCCATCCCATGTATTGAAACATAATACGCCACTTTTTGAGGACAGGTTCAGTCCCCATCTTGAGGCTTACTTCTTCTAAAACAATTGATGACTATAACTATAGGAAATAGCTGCAGTGATCAATTGGATATTTTGTATATTTGGTGTCTAGTGAAATTTGTATAACCACATTTTCTTTCGTGTTTATGGAATATATGGTTTGTACTAATTTGACGTTAATCCAGGTTTAATTACAGTGTAAATAATTGTTACATAGTGCAAGTTGTTTTGGAAGGAGGAAGCCTGAAGACAGCGCCCAGACCTGTCCCCAAAACACAGTATATTGTATTTCAATACATATGATGGGAAAAGTCCAGAAAGTCTACGAGTTCAGATGTAGCCTCATTTACATTTTTCCATATATTCCCACTTGCCACATCTCTAGCTGCCCACCTGGACCATACATTGCGGTACCTAATGTATGAAGTTGTACCATAAGAAATGAGCGCTGTGGAATTATGAACAAATTCCAGGCAGTATTGCAGTGTGCAATATGACAGTTAGTTCCATCTGTTTTCTCCTCTACTCATCATGTCATATTTTAGTGCAAGAAGTTGGTTGACAAAGACATGTCATTTTGGCAATATACATGAAAACTGTGACATTTTATCTTCTCCTTGTTATTAATCCCTTTCATTATCTCATTTCTCAGCTCAGTCCATCACTGTCATGGCAGGAGAACTTTGTTAGAGTTTGAAAACAGTTGGTGTCTTCATTGAAAGTGTAATATGACAGTACCCCATGATTGTTAATGATTGCATTGTGGGATTGCTGAGGAAGTGGACAATCAGGGGCGAGGGTGGAGGGTGTAAGGAATGTGCAGTAAACACAACTTTTTCTTCAGTTTTCTTGGTTCTGTAATGGCCCGAATTTGTTTGTATACCACCATGTTTAACATCCAAAGATTCTACATTGTGTCCACAGAGTATATTTATGTGTTTTGTACAGATATCAGAAAAAAAAAAACAATCTTTGCCCCATACAACATTAATGGGTTGGTTGTTTATAACTAATGTGTAGAGTGTTGACTGTGTGCCACAAACTGGTTCTTTAAATGAAACAGACTATGTTTCATCCTTAAAGGGTTAAAAGAAAATTAATTATATATATACCTAGAACTAGTCAGCCTTAGACTTTTAATACTAGAAAGAAAAATTTTTAGAACAGTCTTTGTTCTGTAGATCTTTGGGAGTTGCTCTTGGTGCGATATGTGTTCATACCTCCTTTTCCAATATGTTATGCTTTATTTGTTTTTTTCCCATTGACAGCATTTAATGAAACTGCAGAAAGTGCAAATGATGTTTGTAGATCAGGATCTTCAGAAACAGAAGACATTTTTGCTGACAGCGATGATTTTGATATCAATAAGGTATGGATTTTTATCAGCTACCTGTGGACAGTTTACATGATGAATCTTATTCTGTGTAACAGTGGACAGCATTGAAAATTTATCCTGCTGGCACCCAGGGAGTACTGTAAGTTACTGTGTTTGTCACTGTGTAGTTTTCTGCACTCAGATGCAAATATTTTTATATATGATGTAATGTAAATGAATGGAATAATATGGCATGAGAGCCAAAAGAGCCACCCCCAGATGAATTTTTAGGCATGTTTACAGAGCAGTTGTAAAAAGTGCCCACTAGTTCCATCATATCTGTCCGTCTGTCTCTGGATGGAAAAAATGTACTCTCACCAGACATATTTTTGTGAAATTTTATATTTGGGGTTCTTATTAAAATTTGTGGATACATTCTGATTTGTGTTAATATTGTACAAAAATAACTGATACTTTGCATGAAGACCTACATACATTTATGTGATTGGTCGCTATAATGGTGATTGTGTTTTCTGTGAGTTATAAACTGAGAAATAAACAAGTAAGTGAAGATTTCATGTTTTGTGAGACAATTGCAGAAAACTGAATATCTAGTCCAGGTTAGAAACATGGTAGCTTGCCATTTACAAGAGGAGTACAAGAAATAATGCTGTCTGAACAATTACAAGATAAGTAGCTTACAAGAAGAGAGCCAATGAGGCCAACATAGCATATGTTTAGATTGTGTTGGAATTATTCAAGTATAATATGAACAACAGGAATAATAGTGTCAGTAAAAGAGCTAACACACTATGAGTGTCATGTTCTGTGGACATACGTGGTGCTACCCAAAATTCCCGAGAATTTGAATATACCGTGCAAACCATTAGTGCAACGAACTTGTGCCGCTAGGTGCCTCTGCCTGTATCTTTCAACCATTAGTCAGCCTACTGGCGTCTTTATAAGTGCACATGTTTCCGAGTTTTTGGCTGTTTTCTTTACATTATTTTTATGTGTGTCTGCTATTATCGAAATGGCGGATGTTAAGGAGCAAAGAATTTGCATCAAATTTTGCTTCAAGCTCAACAAAATTGCAGCTGAAACTCACTGAATGCTAAAGGAGGCCCTTTGTGAGCAAGCTTTAAACCAAGCCAGAACATTTGAGTGGTTTAAGCGTTTCAAAGATGGCCAGGAATCTGTGGAAGATTGTAAACATTTTGGTCAACCGTCCACATGCACAACTCCGGAAATGATTGCGAAAGTGCGTGAAGTAATCCTGGAAGACAGAAGACAGACTATCCACGATGTTGGGAAGTTTTACTGCGAGGTTTTGAGATGACTGAGGGAAAATGTGAGGCGCAAATGGCCTGAGATGTGGAAGAATGGAGACTGGTTGTTGCAACATGACAATGCGCCTGCACACACCTCGCACGTTGTGAGGGAATTCCTGTCAAAAAATAACACAACCACTGTTCCCCACCCAGCCTACTCACCTGACCTGGCCCCCTGCGATTTCTACGTGTTTCTTAAAATGAAACTCCGGTTGAAACGGTAGCGTTTCATATCCATTGAAGAGATCTAAGCAGAATCACAACAGGTACTAAACACGCTAACGCCGGAAGACTTCAATGAGTGCTTCCAAAAATGGCAAAATAGCTGGGATCGTTGCATACAAGCCCAAGGTGACTACTTTGAAGGTGACGGTGGAAATTAGGACTTAAAGTAAGTATTCATGTTATTACGAGCAAATTCTCGGAAATTTTGGGTAACACCACGTATGTTACTGAGATTGGAGTCAGTTACAGCTTTGTTAGCATGTAAAGAAAGTAGCTGTTTAGGAACATAGGTACAGTATATGCCACTGTTAGTGCGTGCTGTTACATTCTGATCTCTGAAAGGATTTTGAACCTCCAGGATGTTTTTTTCCTCACTTACAGATATAAGGTCACTTGTTGATATTTAGAATTTCCCTTCCTTTATTTCAAAAGAGGTCACATTGGTACCTGAAGACATTATTTTGTTACAGGGTTTAATTAAGATATGCGGCTTTATAAAGGATTTTTTTTCTCATACCCTAGGGAATTGACGTGGATGAAGATAACGATCGGACTCCTTCACCAGTTCTTTCTTTGTCCTCTCACCTTATTAAGAAGTCTCCTTTGGAAACAAAGCCACTGGAAACTGGGGAGAAATGCATTAATCAGGATGTTAAGTTACAAAAAGCAGACTGCTATAGAGATTCAGATACACAAGAAACAAGCAACGAAACTCAGTGCTCTCATGCTGTTGATGGTGAGTGGCGGTTTCTGATGTATAATGTTTGAATTATTTTACGAATGACAGAGAAGAGAATGGAGTCAGCGCTTTCACTGTGCTATATGTGTGTGTGTTTGAAAAAGTGTGGTTGAAATGAGAGCTGTTTTTGTTTGATACCCTCTAGTGCATAACTCCTGCCTTAAACAGATGTATGATATTTCATGTCTGTAAATGAAGCAGTAAAACCCCAAGGGAAAGTAACGTTCTTTGTCCTTATTGTTCATGGAGAAAAACCGGTAGGAGATTTTTACTTTATATTTATGTGTGACACTGTAAATTACACTCTTGCAACTGATACATGATATTATAAACATTGTCTCTAGTGTAGAGGAATGGCTCTTACCAAAATTGGGTTCGGTTTAAGGTGATTATTGATGTTCTGGCTTCATTTGTGTAGTGTGTAAACTTTAAACCTCTTAATCTATTAAGCTGTAAGTGATGTGATAAAGTGTTTTAGTTGAAGATGGTCACTATTTATGAAGAATTTGCATCAAACAGTGATGGTATTTTGAAAACAGCTGGTTTAAAGCTTTGCTTTTACTGGCTATTCTTAGACAGATTTTGCTCATGGCTTCCCTTAGTGTAACCAAATAGTATTTTCTTACAAGAAATTATTGTCTGTCTCCTTTTTCTTTGTAATTTGAGTTCGTTTGATGTTTCTTTTTTTTTTTTTTTTTTTGTGTGTGTTTGATAGGTTGTGACACAGTTTTGAAAAACGAGGTTTTACGACCACTGGGAATTACAAAAGAACTGAAGTCTTGGATGGATGTTATGGAAAGTCATCCTTCTCTAGGAAGAGTTTCAGTAGAGGTATAAGCTAGTCAAATTTTTCCTATGTGAATATGATTGAAAATTGGAGTAAAATGATGGATTGGTTTAATTTAGAGTTTTGCAGCCTTTCTTGCTGTTGGCAGACAACAGGACCGTCTGATTATAATGGGCTCTTCACTGAAACCCATTGTTAGCAAGTGCAGTTGTCTGTATTTTTTATTCAACTAATAAGTACTAAATATTATATGAGAGTACCATCTGATCATCAAGTTTAAACTTCAGAATACTTGTAAACAAGTCCCAAGACTTTGCAGTTGTACATGTCCCTACGTAAATTGTTATTCCTTGCTTTAGTGCTGAAAATGTTTTATGTTTTTCCTTGTGTCTTAGTGAGCTGCTGAAATAAAGTAACTTCTTGATGCTTTGATATGTCTCATGGTATAGGGTGACAGTATTCCTTTCCAGTGAATTAGAACCAGTTAATTGGCACAGACTGTCCAGTGATTGGAATGTTTCATTCCTTCCGACACAACAAACTAGGTCTTCTGAATCTTTCACACAAGGATGGAATTGGGTTCACTCCCCCCCCCCCCCCCCC
>Ga0268261_10001650_pt1 | contig 15551 bp, 13 predicted proteins | sample TergutNc150P1_FD_190353 | JGI IMG/M metagenome (GOLD analysis project Ga0268261, IMG submission 190353) | Nasutitermes corniger P1 segment gut microbial community from laboratory colony in Florida, USA - Nc150 P1 (SPAdes) (version 2) | ecosystem: Host-associated > Arthropoda: Insects >... | reverse complement strand
GGGGGGGGGGGGGCAGGGAGGGCTAATGTCCCTCCAATATTTTTGTACCTAAGAATAGTTCCCCCCCCCACCAATTTGATGAGGGGTAAACAAAATTGGAGTAAGAGTGGGGGAGAGGGGTGTATGCATGTATGTTAAGGACTTGTTCAAACAAAATTCCCACATAACTGTGAATGAAAACAAGTCAGGAGATAAAACTGACAACACAGAACATACATTTCTGACAAAACTTGATCTCTTATAAGTAATTAACAACAGAGCATAGAAAGATTTAAATATTTTCATAATGCACAGCTTACTGCAGGCCTTCTGCTGATAGCAATGATTTAAAAACACACATCTTGATATACTCACTGTCTTCTGTCTGGAACAAATACAGTGCCGGTAACAGTGAAAGCATGAACTTCTTCCAGAGTATCTAAAACAATTGTTATAATTCAACAATGTTAATAACAACTACAGACATTCAAATTTAATTTAATGCAATATTCCATCAAAGAGTTGTAATGAAAACCATAATGAGGCACATTCAAATATTCAGGTCTGTGAGGGGGGTGGCAGAGTTTAAGTTTGGGCTGCAACATAAAATCAACAGTACTGCAGGGGGATTTCAGTTCCATTTTCTCATATTAAACCATAACAATCTCAATCTTTCACACAGTTATTTCCTGCTGAAATACCAGGAAACAACACAATGAGGCTCCTGAAAATAATGTTTGATGTACACAGATAACCATTTCTTTACATGCAATCAGTTCCAGCATGAAGAATAAAGTCCTCTGTGACACAGTAGTAACTATCTAACAACCAATTCAGCATCCTCACCAGCACCCTTGTACGTACATGAAGACAAGTTACAGGTACTGGGAACAGCAGTTCAACTCTTCAGGACACAAATTCCACAGACTTTACTGTCTAATGCCACACCTCTTCAGTACAATCACTGCAACCGCAGCCCACCCCATATTCTTTGGGTAAAATGCTACATGGCACGACTAAAACATGTCAACAACAGCAGAACTAAGATTTCCTCAAAAAGGCCAATGAATTGGTGTTGTAGAGTAGCTATTTAACATTTCAGTTCCCCCCCCATTAAGTCTGAATCTCTTTAAGGTACCTTCCAGTGACATGTGGTGGGAAGATATGATCCACCACCAAAACACCAGTGTGAGTAATAGCAGATGCCTCTAATTTCACACCTAACCTAACCTTCCGCTAGTTCCAGTTACCATTTAAGCAAAGGCAATTATTTAACAATGAATAAAAGAACAGTCTTAGATCATTCTCATTTGAACCGGTGATGTACATGTACATAAATAAGACAATCCTGTACTCTTTGAAACTGGTTCATTCTAAACTGTGTGGCCCTAACACATTAACCTTTCTTCTTTTGTTACAACTCCAGACCTCTCTCCTACATGTTCCTATCTTTAATTGATCAGCTTTAGGGAAACTGATGCATGAAAAAATCAGTGTCAGGCCTACATCACTTGTTATACTTCAGATTACAAAATGTTTTTGTAATACAATCTGCTAAAATAGTTAAAATCTGTTCTTTATTATTGTGTTACTGTACACACTTCCCACCTGTTATTACTTTGAAGTATTATTATTTTGGCATTACGAATAATGTAGGTTTATTTTTTTTTTTAAGACTTAAAATCAGATACAAGAGGGTACTTACGAAACATCTCATTACTTCCTCATATTACAATTCCTGCTGCCTTACATAAAACTGTTTCCTTAAAACTAATCTTAACCACAATGTCATGTTTGTGGTGAGTCTTAGTACTTCCCCCCCCCCTTATAAGCACATGTATATTATCACACTGGATATCAGTTTTCAACTGTGGGCTGCTTTACTTCTATATAAATTAACACTGCTTTGCTTCACTAGAAAGTCAGTTGCTAGTGAAACAAAGCAAAGAATGGAAACACAGCGATACAGATGTTGATGGCAGAAAACAAAAGTATACTACTGTTTAGCAATGAAATTTAATTAAAGGTTCCAGTTACAGAAGTGACACAACTGAGCGCCTGATATGCAGTGTGATAATGTACATGTACTAATGTGGTAGAGGGAGGGGGGGGGAGCCAGATTCAATGAAAACGTGACATTATGGTTCAGGTATGACTTCAAGATATAGTTTGATAACCACTTATCTATTCTTCAATTGATGTAAGGCAGCAAGACAATCAAGAAATATGGGATGTTTCAATAGTACCCTCCAGTATCTCATTTTAAATCTTAAAAAAAAAACCCTACATTATTCATAATGCCAAAATAATGATACTGCAGTGTAATAGCAGGTGGAAACTGCAGGCAGTTAACACAATAATAAAGAACATACTTTAATGATTTTAGCAGATTTTATTACAAGAACATTTAATAATGGGTAGTAAAACAATAATGTAACACCTGACACTGACTGTTGCATTCTTCAGTTGTTTCTTCTCGAAGATGATACAATAAAGTTCAAAACATGGTGCATATACAGGGTGCAGAAAAACCCCATACCCAAACTATGTGAGGTGATAGTGGGGGGACCAGAACAAAGATTTACCTGCAAGGAACTATATGTCGGAGATGCGTCCTTGCAACACTACGGACCATCAAATTGGGTCTGACTAAGGTTGGACATCAAGCAAAACCACTGAAGCATTCTGAAAAGAAGTTGTATTTCATACTGATACAGAGCCGGTGTTCAAATGTACAGCCACCGACCTTGATCCACAGCCGATATCGAGGCAGAGACTGACGTGTGCACTCAAAACGCCAGATTGCTCACCACTTCCAATGATCACTGATTGAACGGGGCAGGCCAATGACTTGGCCTCCCAGGTAACCGGACCCTACACCAATGAACTTCTTCTTACAGAGCCACATTAAAGCCCTGATTGACGTGTCACCAGTTGATTCTGAAGAGAACCTTTTTGCCCATATTGCTGAGGCAGCAGCTACCTGGCATTTTTGAGCGCATATCAGTCTTTGCCTCATCATCGGCTGTGTATCAAGGTCGGTGGCCGTACATTTGAACACCTGCTCTAAATTGGTATGAAATACAACTTTTTTTCAGAGTACTTCAGTGGTTTTGCTTTATGTTCAACCTCAGTCAGACCCAATTTGATGGTCTGCAGCACTGCAAGGACACATCTCCAACATACAGTTCCTTGACAATATATCTTTGCTTTGGTCCCCCTTATCACCCCATAAAGTTTGGGCATGAAGTTTTTCTGCACCCTGTATATCTTGAATTGTAACAGCAAAGGAGGATTAATGTGTGTTTCCTTGCTGGTTTATTCTCTTTACCCTCCCAACTTGAGTACTCAATTAAGAAATCTATGCGAAAGGGCTATTTCAAATTGCCATCTGAAAAAACAAACATGCAACAAGTTTTCACAAACACAGCAATGTGAAACAGAAAATATCCAGACACACAGCACCAAATGACAGCACTCTCTGCTGCTAAGAATGAAGAACACACTCCACTCTAAAAAACATAACTGAGGATAAGAAAAGTAGATATTAGTGTGTCATGTTGTAATATATTTAATTCAATTTTCTATACGTTTCAGGGATATAAAGAACTCATTTATACATATAATGCATAATGTATGCTGAGTTTTAAATATATTAATATGAAACCCATAATGTTACGAAGAATGAAAGTTTGTTATGAAATTGCTTCAACAGTAACCTGAGGCTGGCATGAAACTTTACAGCTGTACATTACTGAAACATATGGGAAACTAAAAACAGAACAGTGCAGTTGTACATTACAGAAACATATAGAAATTTGAACTGGAACATGACCACTACATTAAGTACAAAGAATTAATGGCAAAACAAGCATCTGGTGTGACATTCAACAGATAATCAGTCAGTGACATCACAGTAGATCATGCGACACTTGTAGAGAATAAAGGGAAGGTCTAGTGTAATGATACCAACACTTCAGAGAAAGGTGCCAGATTTGAGGTTCTCATGGCATACAGATCTCATTTGTCCGGTTTTCCCAAGACAGTCCCAGTTCAATGGGTTTGTAAAGACCTCTGTCCCCATATATCACAAAATTTGGTTTATGATGCCAAATGTCCCAAGTTTTTCCAAGTCATAAAGATACAACACTTCTGTCAATGCAAATGAACATTTTGACTTCCCCACAGTGGCAAAAAATATCTACAGAGTAGGAGAGGCATCAGCTAGCCACCAAGAAGAAATAGGAGAGGGAGAGGAAGATGTATATATTAGTGATAGTAGAACCTGCACTGAGACAACAAAGGATAAGGAACAGATGTGTATAGAAAAATCAGTACATGCAATGCATGTCTGAGTTTCAGTAGGATTGTTATTGCTGTTATTTCACTTCTTGTAACTGTATGTCATAATTGTTTACCTGAGTTACCTCGCTGCAGTAATATTAACACATTACCCCACATTTTCCATTGTGTAATAGGTTAACAATTTTGTCTCTTACCTCCCCCCACCCCCACCTGCTAAATGTTAAGTGTCCCAGTTTGATTTTTAGTGGTGCTGAAGCTTCAATTCTTTTGGCATGTGATTGCTGTGCCATTGGGCAGGCATCACTATCCTCTGAAGCATTGGGAACTACACACGCTACCACAGTGTCACATCTCAGAAGAAATGGATCTGCATTTCAAAAAAACCTTTTATCTCTAACTTTTGGGAAGTGTGTTTCTCCAACATGATGATGCACCCACCTACCAGACACCACAGCCTCACAACATCTATCTTCATCACCATGACAAACTCAGATCTTACAAAGGTATAAAATTCTGACAGTAAATTTGAAAGACAAAAAAAAAATTACTCCAATAACAATGCTGGCAAATGCAAGCTTCTACAATAGCTCAATAACACATCAGGAGCACTGAGACACTCTCACCCATGCCTATGAACATCATCCTTCCTTCCATGACCACTTTACACAAAGCCCTACATACAGTTCTGTGTGCGTCAGCAGTCACACACCTGCTCTGTAAATGTGCTGTCCTAACATGCTACAAACCCACACACAAATTACGAAAATAAGATTAAACTTCAGGGCACTTACAGTGCATGTGCCAAAACAGAAATTGAGTGCTCCTGATAAGTTCAATTTTACCTACATAACAGTAATGGCACTAGAATCCAGTGTCATAGGAAATGCGTGTCAACTGCAGCATTGCTGCTGGCATACAGAAAAGTTGAAAACTACCTGGATTGTCATAACAGCTATGCTATGCTATGCACACATTTTCTAACTTGTTTATATCTGTCATATTACATATATTTTGGTGTGTAGAATATTTACTTTGAGCACTGTCAACAGTTTGGATACATTCTGAAAAATGATTCATTAGGAATCCCAAGTCTGTATAACATGTTTGGGAAGGTTGCAACTGCATTTTTGTGATTTTTTATTACATCAGGGTCATCAAATATCTTGAATATCATGGGCCACATGACAGAAGATCACAGGCCACACTCACAATTTTATTAACTGCATGACAGACACATCACCTTTCACGTACTACACCTGATCGAATGCTACACTGTTTTGATTGTGTGAATTACACATCTGACGCCAGTGCTATACAACTGCAGAATAAAGTTCCCCATCCCCTGGTGATAAAATTTGACAACTGGTTTCAAATGTTGCCACCATTCTCTAGCTGCAAATTTAAATGAATTACAACAGATGGAAAAGTAATGAGAAGTAATGAGGTAATGACACGCTACTCATCACCCTCTCCAATTAGTCAGCAAACCAGGCCCAAACCTACAAACCTTAACCAGGTATGCAGAATAATCTTTGCTTATCACAGATCCTATAATTTCACCCTTCCAAACCATTCTTGGCTACAGACAGACATGATGGCTCATTTCTTAGTGTTTACTTCTTGCTCTGATTGTATGCAATAAACTGCAATCTGAGGTCGGACTGAACGACTAGGCAATAACTTACAGAAACATCTTCAACATTAACTTCAGTGCACCACACTTATATACAAAATACTTCTTTTATTTAATCTATCAAACTGTTACCAGCTGCTGACTGCATGCATCTGGTACGAGATTTTCAAAGTCACCCCATTAACTTCACATTGTATCCAAAATGTGTGTGGCTAGGTTCCCACGATACACACCAGTAGGTGTGGAGCACAACAGATAACCACTAATGCAGTTATCCTGCTGATGTTGTCATTACATCTGTATACAGCAGTGCCAACCATACATGTCATGTGTTCCAGCAGAAACTGTGTCAGCATTTGTGGACAACATAAAATCTAAATCTCAACCAGTGAAACTGTAATAATATGAAAATATCTGGTAATTGGTATTCTAAATGAAGTGTTGAGTTGGATATTCCTGCCAAGCATAATGGTACAATTTTGTGCTGAGTTACTTGTAATCTGTCTCAGAACAGAAACTGTGACTAAAGTTAATGTTTTTCCACAAACTTCAATGTGACATCCTATTTATTTTGTGCCTGGATCCAAAAACCTGTCATCAAGTGTTTCACTGCAACCATAAGGCATTCCCTTTGATAAATTAGTACAAGAGGGACAAGTGTTATATGTGGCCTGTGGGCCTCCATTTGGACCACCCTGGTTCATATCATCCTTACACTGCATTCACCACATGCAAACAGCATTCAAAAGGACAAAGCTGTAACAACCTGCTTGAGTCTCACCCTGATCAACTACTGACACTCACACCATCAATGTAACTGTTTACAACTCATCCTCATATGTGAAACCCCATTCTTTTTTATATACTGCCTGAAAACTGGTTAGATAAATTTATTCAGTTTCATGACATATCTTATTTTGTGATACAACTAACTAGCAGAGTTCACTTATTGACAAGACACTAATAAACTGAGAAAATATGAGGTTAGTACAGTATGGAAGAGTTGATTTATAAACATTCAGAGTGCAATATTGGCAATGTGAGTCAAGCAGTGCACTTATTCTAAAGAAAAATGAACACTATGAAATGGGGTGGCTTTCTCAGCTCCTTCTGACTGATCCCAAAATTATTCAAGCCAGAACTACCTGCACCACTCATTACCATAAAAACCTTTCCTAAGCAATCATGCCTAGTGCTTTATGGTACTTTGGCTGGTTCAGGGTCCTGACTACTGAGAGATAACTTGGTCTAACTAATGAGTTTTATTATTATGAGGCTGTTTTTGTTTTGTTCAGAAGGTATCGTAGCTGCTGTTGTGCTCGTTGCAGTGGCGTCCTGCACTGCTCAGACGGCTGGTGGCTGATTGGCAGGTGCAGATGGAGGGGATCCCGTAACCTTTTGATGTCTGCTTCTATTTGTGAGACACTATCTTTCAACTGGTTGTAGCGATCTAAGTCAAGGCCCGCTTTTCGGGCACGTTTGTGCAGGATAATCAAGTGCTGGCGATCCTTCACATCTGGCATCTGATACTCCTGTCACAAACAGAAAAAATCACAAACCATTCAGATTACTGACTTATAAATTTACAAAACTCTGGGAACAATAAGAATAATTATTTTGTAAAATTATATTCCAACTGGGTAACCCTTATAAGATAATCAATGACGCATGAATATCTTGCACTGCATTATTGTTATGTTTATGTATTCTTTTTATGTATGTATGCTCTGTTCTGAATATTCTGTTTTCATTATGCTAACTGGCATTCGTCGGCTACCCTGACTGAGGTTTTTCCGTGCTTTTTCCTCAGTTGTAAGGCAAATGCCAGGGTATAACTCGCAAAGATGGGGCATGGCCCGCACTCTTCCCAATTAGTTAATTGTGTTGTTCTATGTATTGTTTGTGTCAAACGTGTTGTTCTATGTACTGTTTGTGTGTAAATGTGTACTGTACTACTGCCACTGGGTGTCAACTCAATTGCAGTTAAAAGAATATATGATTAATAAACAAACCACTATCTAGTTGCTAGGGGGCACAGGAGATACACATTTATATTTTACTGCAGTCAGTTTACATTGCAAGCAAACAGTTATCATAACAGCTTGACAGAATCACCATACTGACCTCAAGAATTCATGTAACATTTCGATCATAAAACACAGGCAGACATACATACATCCCTAACACAGTGAAAAACGTTAGTGAAGGAAACATATCATAAACCAAACATCAAAACTTGTAAGTAACAAATTCAAAAAAGAAACATTTAATAATGAGAGAGCAGACAAATTCAATTGACTCATAAATTTTTGCTTTTACTCACTTTTACATTGAATACTGGCTAAATTAGATACTCTAAGCAACAGCAGAATTTGATCAACCATTTAAAGACAAAGCGCAGACCGCTTTATTTAAAAACCCAGTCTGTACCGCACAGTAAACACTTTTCATCTCGGTTATAAAAACCAATCACCTATGTTGTATGGAGCAGAAGTCGCTGTTTGTTCTCAATTAAATACAAAATAAATAAATGCAGTGTGGTCTGAATGTGCAATTATGGAATGTTAAATCTGTTGGTGCATCACGTAACAGTAGGCTTTAGAAGGTTAAATACAGAAACAACTGAGTAACATGTGACTTAGCAATCAAGCAGTCAAAGTCCATATGAGTTACCTCGAGTTACCTATCACACTGAACTATTTAGTTCAACACCAGAGAACCTTACTGCCTAGTGCCGTACTGGAAGTGCATTCACAGGCACTACACACACACACACACACACACACACACACACATATGAAAGCACCTAAACCTGACTCCATTATGTGACACAAACAAATCATTTTCCTTACAAGCAATAACTGTAATGCAAGAAAACACTTAATTCAAAACTGTGTTTCAAAATGATATGCTGACCTTGTTACTGACGTAAGTAACACAACCATATTGATTGATATATGCTGGTCATCTTACTGCCATACTTTTGGGGACACTAACAATCACATAGTAACATACAGTTGCTTAGCAAGGCAGAAGGAAAACTGCTCAGAACTGCTAATCAGAATCCTTCTACAACCAAAAGATAATATAATACACAAAACCAGCCTTTCAATGGGCATTATAACAGTTCCAAACACAATTAATTCTTTAATGATAACAAAACAAATTGATACACCTGACAACTGATGTTGCTCCATAACCTGTCACTTGCAACATACCACTGCTGCAACCTAACAAGGTGAAAACACAATGACCTGCCATGTTACCTGCTTTGTCACAACATAGTATGCGTATGCTGCCATGGCTGTGCCGTATGTAACAAAGTATGTCACAGGCTCCATGATGTCCCATGAATACTCCCACCAGGTGAGACGTGCCAGTATCCCAAACTGCACAGACATAAGGCCTAGTCCCACCCAAGTAAGGATAGTTGTGCGTCGCTCTGCTACAGTCTCCAGCTCCTGTCGTTTCTGGGAGAATTTGAAGCATAACAGTTAGGGAGGCAACTCACAAGTAGTGTACTTCAAATGAATAAAAAGGAACTGTTATTCTGTATTGATCACCAACATTCATCTCTCACTGATGACTACATCATAGTTCATCATCCACACATTTCTTGCAGTCCATGTCAACCCTCATGTCTCTATTAAAGTTCAAAACTCAGGTAAGAGTGATTAATATACACATATATTTTTAGCCTGTGTGACATCACTACAGGACTTAATGTGACAAGTTTGAAGAACACATCAATAGGTGTGCTGCAAAAGTTTTGAAAACTGAGGAATCAGGTCTTCTGGGATGTGATTGCTGATATTCTGAAGGAACTACAGTCCTTCAAAATGTCAGGAACCATGCACCCAGTGTCAACATCACATCCTAGAAGACCTGAATCACTATCAACACTGCTGTAAAAACCTCAAATCTCACAATCTCTTTAATAGTCTGCTTTCCAAAAAGGAACTGGGGGCTTACAATTTACTTGTTGGGTGAGGTGCTTGCAAACAACAACTCACCAGGATTGACTCCAAACATGGTGCTCTTTTCACGTGTTAAATTTTTAGGTACCCGTTCAGCCAAACCAGTACAAACTGACTCTCAAAGACCCTTAGATCCATTCATTCAGTACTTTAAAAAACTGTGTAGATATCTAAGATAAAAAATATAACAACATAATTACTTCCATGACGATGTGAATTTAGAGAATCATCATGCCATACACTTCAGGATCTGCACCATCCAATCATCATACCATACAGTAGAGGATCCTGCATCATCCAATCATCATACCATACAGTTCAGGATCCTGTACCATCCAGTCTATCCAAAAAAAACCTGAAGGAACTAAAACTGAATTTCAACACCTGCAGCAAAAAGAGCAAACTTCATACTTGGTAATTTGTGACAATGTGGCTACAACAAAGCCTCTCAACACTGTATTACTTAAATGCTTAATTTCTACTTGTTTTCCTACAATTCTCCCTCTAAAATTCCATGCCATTCTGTGCCACTTAAGATTCTTGTGACAGTGACCATGAAGATTACGATACTCTGGAATGTGAAGCCCTGTAGTCTGGCATCAGACAGACTGGCTGCCCCCAACTTCTCTCAGACCACACAGCTTCAAATCCCAGAATACAGTGGTGTTCATTTCATTCTGCTAATGACAACAGATAGGGAAATTTCTGCAGAATCACAGCAAGTATCTGGAAGGCATATCTCTTTTATAACACAATGGTACTATGAGTAAATTGTGTACTTAATCAACCACACATGATGCCAACCAGTGCTGCAATATGAACTGAAGGCAGCTGGCACCAAGTGCATGAAGCTACCAAACACTGTCAGCATTGACATAGTGATACTGGATGGATGTTATTATAGCATTACATTTTTTTTTTACTTTGAGGTCAGTTTTTCTAAAAAGCTGGGGTAAAAATGGACTAAGATATTGTAATGTGTCCATTAACATTCAGAGCAACCTCATAACACTAAATTTCATCAGAATCAGTCCACTAGTTCCAGGAACATAACACACTTGTGGACAGATATAAGCTCAACATTTAGCAAGAAACATACAGACTGTTAATATCCTGACCTTCTCTCAGCACCATTTTAATCCATTCTTATAGCAACAAGCAGTGTGTGTGTTTGATCTGTCACACTACACAGAGACTCCCAAAGTGTAAGGTTAACAGCAAACAGGCATAATGCTGAATCAGAAATTATTAATATTAACATCAATAATAATAATAATAATAATAATAATAATAATAATAATAATAATAATTCAGGTTCTTGTTCATTAAGGTGCTGAGCAAACAGCCAAGTGGACAATAACAGAGGAGGCAAAATATATAAACACAAATAAACAAAGGAAAATAAACCAGACACAAACACAAAACACAAACGCAACAAACAAAAGATTTATGTAATTCATTGGGACTCTTTATTACATAAAACTGAAAGTAACAGCAACCTGACCAAGTGTGATACTTGGTCTTCTGAAGATACATTATATTGGCATGCTCAATATGGGGAGAAGAACAATACCAATACATGAACAGGCATGGTAATGTGTGTGCTCAACTGCACTTTAACGTATGCAAGGAAATAGGGGTACAGTTACAAATTGAACACTAGTACAACAATGTACCAAAATTAGTAGAAACAAGTCATGAAGGTAAGGTAACCATATTATGGTACCAACAAGTGCGAATTGACAGCACCATCCCTAACAATAAACCGGACATCATAATCCATGATAATGAAAAGGGAACATGTCAATAGATGTTGCAATTGCAGGAGGCAGAAATGTGATCAAGAAAGCAGCTGGGAAAATTATAAAAAATGAAGACCCTACAACAGAAGTACAGCACATGTGAAATGTGAAAATAAAAGTGATAGCAGCAATAGCTGCAGCAACTGGAACCACCTCAAAATCATTCTGACAATACCTTAGAAACATAACAGGAAAGCATGAAATTAAGGAACTACAGAAAACAGCCACGTTTGGCACTGCCCACATACTTCAGAAAGTACTAATGAAAACGTACAAGACATATGACATGGGAAATAGCATTATATGTACCATAATTGAAAGCACAGAATATATGCAACACTACATACCCTAGAGACATGGTTTGTTTCAGGTGTAAAACTGTAATTACCATGTACAAAGATATTTACCAACAAGAACAACAATTCTTCTCCCTCTTATTACTATTCAGTCCATCACCTTATACATGTTTCTTGGAGCTACTCAGTGATTAAAGCCAGCTTATCATAATGACAGTCTCCTCTAACTGTGAACAACAAAGCAATGTTTTCTCACAAACATCTTACACTCACTTGTTCCAGAGGTTCAAGTTCCACTTTGAGCTCCTCCAGTTGCCCACATAGTTCACGTTCCTTGTTCAACTGGTGTTCCTCTACATTCAGTGCCTCATACAACTGATTCACCAAATTCCGAACATCTGACAGCTGCCGGACTTCTTCCTAAACAAAACATAAGTTTGCCAATTCTGGTCTTCCTCTGAAATTCAAGCACCACTACTCACAGAACAATAACCGTGCATAATAATAAACACAGATTTTCTGAGGAATATTCTAGTGGTATATTCTAAAGCATGAAATGCCTCACCTTTGTCAGCCTTTCTTGTCGAGGGGTATTTACTACATAGACATTATCATTGACGGTTAGTTTAAAATCATCCTCCATCAGGGCTTCTATTGTATTAGAAGATGCAATTCTAACTCCATCTGTAAGCAATTCAAATAATGTGACATTTGAGGCTCATGCAGAGGTGTCGCTGAAAATTCAAGTCTCCTCGGATGTGACGCTGTGCCACTGGGCAAACAGACGCACGACGATCCTTCAACAGTCGCGAACTGCTGACCCAATGACACAGTGTCACCTCCCACAAGAATGCAATCTTCAGACTGCATTATCCTAAAATGCATATGCTTGACAGTTCCAATTCTATCCGATACACTGAGGCTGTTTCCTCCAAAATTCGAAACTTTAAAATTAAAGCAAATGTCAGAAACACACTCCTGTCTCACAACTGTGCCTACGGTACAGCTGTCTGACCCACCTAAGCTACTGACAGCAACTCTGTCGATTCCGCGGTCTTCGTGGCACAGCATGGCTAAGAAATCACCAACAGTGTTGCTGATCGGTCGGAGAGTGAACCGGCAACGCTCCCGACGAGACGGAAGTGGTACAGTCACTTGAGGCAGGCCTCTGAAGTACTCCACAGTCACTTCTGTAAGAACCAGAACAGGTCTTCATTTATTCACTGAATCTTAACGTTATTAATTAACAAATGTGATGACCACAAAGCTAGGAGGCCAAATATCAAGACTCAAGGCTTCTGAACAATGGTAGTTATGGCCATTTTGGAAGAACTCGATACCTCCACCGCCAACATCCAAGTACAAGTGTCCACACTTGCAGGACTAGTTCAAACCAGAGAATGCAGTCATTTAAAAACTGACATGATGTCATCCAAGATCCTTTAAAACAGTCATATTTTGCCAGACCATGATTATTAATCACTGATGAATTGGCAAGATGGTAGAGGCAATCCGTAATGGTGCATTCTAAACAGCTATCCCAGCATTGGGCTGGAGGAACAGAGCATAATCAGTTCCCAATTCTAACCACATTTTCTCCCCAATATAGAGTAGCAGTGTTGAGCAAGGAACCGTGTGTGGTTGCAGCAGATGAACAAGAATACGGTAATCGAGAACGTGACGCCGTACAGAATGGTATCAACGGACATTTCGCATGAATTTAGTGTCCCTAACTCCATACAAGAGTGGCTGCTGGTACACGTGCCAAACGACACGGCGTCACATCCCAGACGACCGTAACCCTGATACCACTGTGAGGACGTCAAAATATACTGAAGGGCAAGATACAGACGTAAAGTCGACAAAAAACAGAAACGTGTGAACGATAATTGGTATGTGAAACCGTGTGCAGTTCTGAACAGAAAGCACATTGCTGTGCACAGGATCATGACACTGACTGTACCCCACGCATACACATGCGAAATTCCCATAAAAGATGCTGTCGTCGATTGATGAGAACGGCAGAGCAAGAGAGTAACAGCATTAACTCCCAAGCACGAGACACAATTGCACTTCAGCCCTGTGTATTTTAACTGGAATACTTCAGTTACTGGTCATCAACAGCCAACGGTCTGAGTCAACCCTAGGCCCCCACACTAGCACTCTACCACAGTCACACGTCCAATGAAACTTCCCAGTGTGTGTACTCAGCACTTAGCCAGAGTTCAATCCACATGGCTGGCGATTCCTGTGTTCTTCCTCAGTGCCTCCACGCATCACTCATAATGACAAACGCACAGACAGCACACAGCGTAGCGCTCGCAGGCTGTCTCTTCTGCCATCTACTTCGTTCAACGCACTGCAGGTACTAACGGTATTTCTAGACGCCTATTCCCAGTGCGACAAGAGATTTTTTCTATTCTCCAAAACGTCCAGACTGGTCCTAAGGTTCACCCTTCGGTGGGTATCAGACTCCCTTTCCCCTAGGGTAAAGCGGCCGTGACGTGTGCGTAACGACTCACCCCCACCCCCTGTAATGTAGCTGTACCGCTTCTCGCCCCATATGCCTGCACAAAGCGTGAGCAGGAAGAACTTCACCTTTACCTTTAACAACTTTCCGTATTTAAAGAAGGCGCTGGATATGTTCTCGTTAGTTTCGCGTCACCGTGTGAACAACAGCCCGCCCGCCAACTGTCCCTCTCCCGAGCCAGCCACATGAATTAAGTCCACGTCCTCCTATTCCATTTTAAAACCCATTTCCATATTATCCCACCACTTACGCCTAGGTCTCCGAAGTGGTCTCTTTCCATCAGGTTAATAAACAAGATCCTCAGCGCATTTCTCTGCTCCCACATACATGCAACAAGCCCCGCCCATCTCATCCTCCTTCATTTCCTCACCCAAATAACATTTGATGAGTACAAATCATGAATCTCCTCATCGTCCAGTCTCTTCCAATCCCTTAATACGTCCTTCCCTTTAGACCCAAGTATCTCCCTCAGCATCATATTCTCTATCGCCCTCAGCTCACGTTCATCCCTTAATTCGACAGACAAGTTCCACCTGCATATAAAACAACAGGCAAATCACAGTTCCGTTCATTTTCATCTTGATATTTTTGACAGCAAGCTTGAAGACAAAAGCAGACATTCCCCGAGTTCCGTCTACTCTTCATTTCTTTAAGCATACAAGTTCGTCAGTGTCATTCTGAAATTTCTGAAATATGCAGCACTTCCACAGGATTTATCGCCTATCTTTATGTTGTACTTGTGTCCTTACCAGCGCCAAATAAAGCTTCTATTTTTCTCTGCCGTGTTTACACCTTCTTCTTCTTCTTCCTCCTCTTCACTTTAGGCTATGCCTGTTCTTCCAGAGATTAGGGCGAGGGAGCTTTGATGAGACATTCTTCCCATCGTTTCTTCGGCCTGCCTTGACTTCGCACTCCCTGTGGACGACTATCTCTCGCGATCTTTGCCAGACGGTTGTCCTCCATTCTCCCCACATGGGCATCCCACTCTCTTCTTCGATCCTCGATCCATTTAACTACGTCTTGAATGCC
>Ga0268261_10001649_pt1 | contig 15553 bp, 18 predicted proteins | sample TergutNc150P1_FD_190353 | JGI IMG/M metagenome (GOLD analysis project Ga0268261, IMG submission 190353) | Nasutitermes corniger P1 segment gut microbial community from laboratory colony in Florida, USA - Nc150 P1 (SPAdes) (version 2) | ecosystem: Host-associated > Arthropoda: Insects >... | reverse complement strand
AGCAAACAATATGAAATTAACAATGCAAAATGTGAAAATATGCACAAAAGCTTAAATTTAAGGGGGATCTACAGAAGTATAACCATCAAACCATACCAAAATCCAACCCATTAAAACCTATGTAGAGGAAATTTTGACATCACATTCTATACTGTGCCATTGCAGCCACCATAGAATAAAACTGGGGCTCACATGAAAATAAGAAACAATAAAGAAAAACACATCAGATCCACTTGGAGTTCCCTATTACTCACTTCCTTGCTAACCAAAGAAATCCATGCAGAAGAAATTTTTGAATATGGATGTTACATAGGATTTGTGACACATGTCATTTGAGCTGGTTCCATGCATTTTCTATACCTGCCATTAGTTTTTAGTTTCCAAACATTCCAACATATCCAGTCACCTTTCCCATTAGCATGTATGAACAGTTTAAATTTTTATAAATGCCCCCTTTTGAGACTTTGCTTGTGTTTGTACTTATACTGTTAATATCAGCATATCAACATGACACTGCTTGGCAGGTAGCATATGTCCCACAGATACAAGGAGCCATGTGTGCATTGGGGCCCAACAGGTAATTCCATACCAAAGCTACAGCAATATTGGGATGCTAGATTATAAATGGTGGCATGGAATTACTTTCTGAACCCTGCATGCATCTCACATTACAGATTTGTCTTGCCATATAAGGACTGGCATTAGAAACACGACGTCTCTGCCATCTCTTGATACCAGATATGATGCTTGTATAATCACAGTCAAAAAGAAAATTGCTGAAGATAATGTATTTATTTATTCACTTATTTATTTAATGATCAAGATGGCAGACGGTGTTATTTTCAGTGGTGTTTCCTCACACAAATTTCCGAAAAGTAGAGGTAATACAAACGAGTATGTCTGTAACAAGTGCAGTGTATATAAAACTCAATTAAAAGAAGTCTTAGATGAACTTGGATCGGCTTAATTCATCATCGACATTCTACAAAAGGAGTTACATTTACGGCTACAAAGAACATGCATGGCAATGACCTGACTTCAATGGAAGGATTCGTGAACACCAAAATTAGCAGAAGACTAAATCTCATAAGTGGGAAAACTAATATACTGAAGTTGTAACAATCTCAACCCATTCCATTAGTTGTGAACAAATATGCTCCATTAGATAGCCTACAGGAAGAACCGGAGGCATCCCAGAACCAATACAGGACCAGTAAAGTAACTTTATTAAGGAATAAAAGGAAATGCCCTCCTAATACAAAGAAAAGGGAAATAGTCCTTGTTGCGATCAGTCTAACAGCTTTTCGTCACGATTATAGATAAAAAGCTCCTCATTATGTAGTTATTTACAGCCTCATGCTACTGCAACCCTCTTAGTTCCAAATACAGACACCTTCCGATTTTCGCAGTTGTAACGTCCCGGAGTATCCGGCACAAGTAGTAACAGATTAAAGTTACGTCAGTAGGACACGACTTGGGTCCGTCCAAGATGGCTGCCAGCCGCAAAGTTCATGTTATGAAACTGTGGTGAAGGTTCCCTTCCCGTTCCCCCCAAACCCTTCATCACAACCATTCCAAGTGGTAGTGTTGAGGGTTTTAACCTAACTGCCTGTTGTAACGTTGATGTCACAAAGAAACAGGATTGTGATGGTGGTTAAAATTAACATGGTTGCCAGCCGCATCGTGGGTGTCATAAAGAAATGAAATTAAGGTTGAGGTTCGAACCCCGATCCCGACCCTTCCCCTCTCTAAATATTTGTGTACAAGGTTTTAACAGGAGTTAACCTCGACTCCCCGATCCCCTTCTCCTCCTCCTCATTTCCCGGTTGTGTAGAGGGCCCTAAACTGAGTTAACCGTTGGTTATAACAACGATGTTATAGCAAAATAAATTTAAAATAGGGTCCCCGTTTGGTTAGGGAAGGGCGTTGGGTTAGGTGGGGTTCTGCCTAATTTGCTGTTAAGCTAATGTCTACGCGGTTGTCGATTGAAATGAAGATGTTACAAAGAAATTAATTAGGGTCCTGAAAGTAGGACGTGCGTTAGTGTTAATGCAGAGAAAAGAATAATTATACTGAACGTTATTTTGCAAAGGCCCGGCGTGAGGATGTGCCTATTATCGTTCTGTGAACTACTACACAAGGTCGTTTACAATAGAATGTGACCTTTGCAATTTTTAATTATTGCACGATTTATTCGCAACATAACATGAGAACATGCCGTTTGCGCTACTGGCTGTCTATTGTCACTTGTTAAACACGTGATTCTGAGTACAAAGGGCTGTAGAGTTATCTTAATACCACACACATTGTGACAGTCGTCCTGCTCGCATTGTTAAAGTTGTCTGAATAAAAAAAAGTGGGTGTTACTTGTATACGTCATGCCACTTTACCGTATAGATAAATGCATTTTTTAAAATTGAGCCTATGTGTACGCGAGTTGCTAAAGTGTTTACAGAACCTGCTGAATGTGTAGTTTTGCGGGCTTTGCCGATCGCTTGCCGTACTTAAGCATAGAAACCGACTCTTCACAAGTGCCAGAGATTGAATTACGTCGCTAGCCACACTTGCGTTATCTCAGCTCTGATTCATACAAGGTACAAACACATCAGGACCACTAACATTAAATTAAATCAGCTCTGATTTCTCTCGAGCCTGTTGGCATTTTTGCTAACTGTAGCAACAGCGCTGTATCATAAATATTCTTTGTGACCGCGAATTACTGTGACTGAGTTCAGTGAATGTTCCATCTTCCAACATACTACATTCCCTTGTAGGTAATTAAATGTAAAAACTCTACTGAGGACACTGCTGTAATTGTATACGTAATAACATGGAAGTGCTCTCGTTTTATGATTTTGATGTGTCTGTATTCCGGAACTTAAGACAGTGTATTTATTTCAGCTTCATTTTTGTATTGTATCCGTATTATTCGGTTTATATTTTCTCGGTATACAATTGTAATTTTAAAAGCCATTGTTACAAGAAACCCCGCTTTCCGCGGTCTGAAGGAGGGGGTTTAATAGAATATTTGTAAACTGAAGTAACAGTTGCTGTCGTTCAAAAGTACACACACTTATTTCAATATGGCTACGTGCTTTAGAGGCAATGGTACAAAACCCTAATATTTTAATATATAAAAAGAAATATAGGATTTTTTTTACTTTGTGCACGAATGGGCAATACATCTAAAACATCGTTCAGGCAGAGGTTTGGGTTCAATCTTCGGGCAGTTGCTAGAGGATTTATAACGCTGGGCAAGTATTTCTTCAAGCACTTTAATCTTTCCCGCAACAACTTTATATTTAACTAGCATACTATACTCTTTTAGCAGAAGGGGCTGATACAAAAAAACCGATTATGAGGCGTGGTGCTCACTACTAAAAATAAAATCCGGCTTGTCTTCAGGCACCCTATCTCCGTGAAGCGTTTTTTTTTTTCAGTTCGACAGATCGCGTGACACGGTTCCATAAACTTCTCCGGTAAATAGGTCAAAGTAAACTTTGTGCCCTTTTAACAACACTCTAGTATTGAATAAGATAAGAAAAGAAACAACGTATTCCCGAAAGAATGATTTTATCGCGTCTTAACCTCAAATTTTGGGGTGGGCGAGTGCTAACCGCAACGGTGGCGCTACAAATAAACAAAGGCAGAGGCCCTTTGCATAAGGCTCTTAACCGGTATTTTGGGTGGTAAATGGCTGCCATTCACAATGAAGACAGCCCTAGGGACGGCCCCATGCTTCGGTATTAGTATTAGAGTTCATTTTAATAACATTTAAGATACTAACTAACGCAATACAATTCCTCAAATACGGTAAACTATAGGGATTAGTTTTTAATAATATCTCGCCAAGCTTTCGATAAAGTCTGGCATCAGGGCCTCCTGCTAAAAATCAAACAAACCCTCCCCCCAGTGTACTTTAATCTCCTAAAATCATACTTACAAAATAGACACTTCGTGACAACATACAACAACGAAACTTCAACCCCATTTCCAATGCTTTTGGGTATCCCCTAAGGAAGCATCTTGCGTCCGTTATTATATACGATATCCACAGCAGATGTCCCACAATCCGACACAACAATCCTCAGCACCTTCGCGGACGACACGGCCATCTTCACAACTCATCCAGATCCTACATTAGCCTCTGCCAGTCTTCAAGATCACCTGCGTACTATTGAAAATTGGACTCGGAAGTGGAGACTGAAGATAAATGAGACTAAGTCCTCGCACATAACGTTCACTCTCCGGCGAGGACATTGCCCCCCAGTGTACATCAACCAGACAGTCGTACCCCAAGCAGAGACGGTTAAATTCCTCAGACTTCACTTTGATAAACGTCTAACCTGGAAGAACCACGTGGCAACGAAACGCAAGCAACTCGACCTCAAAACTCGCGAGATATACTGGCTCATTGGAAAACATTCCTACCTATCGTTGGAAAATAAGCTTCTCATCTATAAAACAGTGCTAAAACCAGTATGGACGTACGGAATAGAACTGTGGGGATGTGCTACTAAGTCCAACATAGCTGTCATCCAGCGATACCAATCCAAACTCCTCAGATCTATTACCAATGCCCCATGGTATGTCTCCAATCAAACCCTCCATTCCGACCTACGCATCCCGCACGTCCGCACGGTTTTCCAGGAACGGACAGCTACCCATCGCACGGCCCTGGACTCGCACCCAAACCCTCTCATTGAGCCACTAGTTCACCCGCCAAACAACAGGCGCTTAAAGCGAAGATGGACATTTGATGAGATGCACTAAGGAAGGGTCGCTGGACGCCTCCTAGACCACCGCCAACTGGGACAGCACATTAGCTCATAGGAAAAGATGTAGTGATGTTTTCTGATTGCTAATTAAGCTAAATAAAAAAAGTAAAAAAAATAATATCTCAGGACCATACAGGTATACGTATCCAATCCTTCGATACAATCGCGTTTACCATAACCTGCGAGCCATGCAAAACTGTCTACCTTTTTCTTTATCGTGGTGTCGCACTGTCTAACTCATGGGCATTGTTTACAAACAGCGTGGGTCATAAATAAGGTACACATTAATTAACTAAAACTTCAATGCTTGTAGTATCAAAACTGTGTAGCAATAAAACTATAGGACAGACCGCCGTACTTAACTGCAAGTTCAGTACATAATTATAACCTCGACGGCCGTAATGTAAGAAATTGCACTTTGAAAGCCGTATATCGGTTCTCTGAGTAAATTTTTATCTATAAGAATTAAAATACCTAACGACTGTTTTAAAGGTGTCGGTTTAACAAAATATTTGTGGTGCAAAACAAGTCTTTCTTCAAACACTTTGATATTTCCCACAACAATTATTATTGCGCAGACGTACTTCACTCTTTTTCAGAAAGGGTTGATAGAAAAAAAACTTTTTTTGAGGCGTGGTGATCACTTCCGAAAACAAATTTCGGATTCTATTCAGGCACTCTGTCTCCGTGAAGCGTTCTTTCTGTCCGGTAGATTACGAGACACCATTCCACAAAACGTCTATTTTAGATTTGACGAAATTAAACTATACCCCTTTTAATAATATTATAGAATTGGATAAGGCAAGAAATGAAACAACTTACTCCCGAAAGAATGGTTTTATAGGCTTCTTAACCACAAAATCAGTTGGTGGGCGGGTGCCAACCGCAATGATGATGGTACACGGAATTAAACCTGAAGTAGGTGTTTCTCTAAGACGGAGGCCCTTTGCCTAAGGGTCTTAAACTGAGTCTCGGGTGGTGAGTTGCCGCCAGTCGCAACGAGGACACCCCTAAGGTCGGCCACTGGCCCTGCTATTTTTTTAATAATATTTCAGAACCGTATGGTTATATGTATCTTATCTTCCTATACAAACACTTTAACCATTAGCTACGACGCCGTGCAAAACTATCCGTCTTTTTCTTTATCACGGTGTTGCATCACAATTGGGTCACAGGATATTAACTTTTCTATATTAGAAGCCCTAAAAACAGATATATTTTTATGTAACTTCTCATCTTTTTTTAACCTGTTCTAGCGAGACCTGATAGGCATTAAGCTTTTCGCACATATCATGATAATATGGTTAATCTCGATCATTCCATTATTAACATAGGCCCTAGGTCTAGTATTCTATTAGGTAACCGCCGACCGGTGTTCTAATGCTCAGACAGCGACAATCAGTCTAGTGTTCAGACGTTCGGCAGCAGCGTAGGGCGCGAACGCGACAGTCACTTCCGTTTGCAAAACGTGCATTCGTGACAATTTCAGATAGAAGAACTGTTAAAAATAGCTAACACATAGGCGTGCCGGTCGCGACTCATTACACAAACCGTTTACAACAAACGTGAGAACGTGCTATTTCCAATTTTGTGAAATGATGTACATAAAATAGAACGTGCCGAACGTGTTACTAGCTCTCTATCGTAATTCGCTAAACACGTGATTCTTAGGATAAAAGGGGGGAGAGTCACCCTGACATCATTCGCGGTTCTGCAGTTTTACTGTTCACATTGCTAAAGTCGTGTGACTAAAAAGTGAGTTTTCTTCTGAGTGTATATAATGTCTCGCTATTTTAAGATGCTTGACGAGGTCACCCCGCCACTACAAGCGCTTCAACGCCGAGGGGAGAGAGCTGACGGTGAGGATGACGGCTCCTCCTCCGGCAAGCGAGGTTGCACGAGATCCTGCGCGACATTTCGCTAGCAGTGTGGACGAGCTATTTGAATATTCGTTGCGCTATCTCGATCCTAGTGACATGGTGGGCTTATCGATTCACACTGTGGACAATCAGCAGCACAAACCTGTAGGGCTGAGTTTCAGAAGGAGGGTTCGAATTTCGCGAGAAGTTCTCTGGAGCGTGTTGGAGAAAGTGACGTAATTAAACGCATGATACCAGGCTCTGGATACTCTCACATTTCACGTGCATTTCGTTAAGATGCCGGTTGGTTTTGGGAAGGCTCAGACGTCGAAAGGAAGACCCATGTATGTGATGGCTGAACGCAAGCGAAGTATAGTGAAGGTGAGGTCTAAGGAGAACTGTCTGGCGCACGCGATCGTGATTGCTGTTGCCAGAGTGACGAATGATCCCGACTACCAGGCCTATAGGAAGACGGGAAAGGTCTTGCCCAAGGTCCGCGAGTTGTTGCAAGCGGCAGGCGTCGATCTTAGTAGAGGAGGGGGATCCCCAAACTACATGCATTTCAGCGTCATTTATCACAGTAAAGGATAGTGGTGTATTCCGGTCTGCTTTGCGACAGCACCATGTCTGACGGCCAGGTAGCCACACCTCAGAGGATCAACCTGCTGTATGACGGTCAGCATTATCACGTCATCACAAACCTGACGGCAGCTATGACCAAGCGATATGTGTGCCCTGCATGTAACAAAGGTTGCGAGAGTGGCGTACTGCACAAGCGCGACGCGTAGTGTGATGCCTGCTAGGGTATTACTCCATGCATCCCGAACAACGCTTGGATCCCTTGTGAAGAGTGCAACAGGCACTTTAGGAAAGCAGCGTGCTTTGAGAATCACAGGCGTCTGAAGATATCGGGCAAGATTTTATGCAAGGTCAAGAGACGCTGTCGTCGGTGTGGTAATAAGCGGTATTGTTCACAGTGTCTGAAGAAAAGGGAGTCGGGCCATAGGTGTTACATGTCTCCTCTTTCAAACAGGTACCCTCGTAGTGATAAGGTTCTATTTATTTGCTATGATTTCGAAACCACACAGAACACAAAGCGCACAGGCAATTAGATCGAGCACGTGCAGACTCTGGTGTACGTCCAACAGTTTTGCGCTATGTATGAAAATAAAGCAGATGTGAATGTGGATTGCCGAAGGTGCGGTAAGAGAAAACATAGTTTCTGGACAGATCCCGTTGGCGATCTCATTTCTTACGTTTTTAAATACAGACCGTTCGCAGAGAGGATCGTGGCCATTACCCACAACGCCAGGCCTTCGACCTCCTCTTTGTATTGAATCGTCTTGTGCGGATGAAGTTGCTGCCCGAGCTCCTTATCATGAATGGATAGAAGATAATATCTCTGAAGGTACAGAATGCCACGTGGTTGGACAGTCTCAATTATTTGGCCATGCCACTCAGAAAGTTGTCAGAGGTCTTCGGACTGAGGCTGAGAAATCATGGTACCCACATCTCTTTAATGCGGACGAAAACATACCCTACGTGAGCCTCGCGCCAGAAATTTCATACTATGATATCGATCAGATGGGTGCATCGGAGAAAAGGGAGTTTTTGTCATGGTACGAGACCAACGTAAAGAACGAAGTCTTCGACAACAGGCTTGTAATAAAACGCTACTGCCAGGTCGATGTGACAGTGTTGTGAGTGGCGTGCCTTACCTTCCGCAGACACTTTCTACAGATCGGCAATGTGGAAGTGTTTCTCGAAAATATGTATATCGCAACCGCTTCCGCCTTTAACAAGCCATCAGGAAGATCTCTTCGGACTCGCGTACGTCGGCATTCTCTACGTGCAGCGGGGACACGGCATCGGCAGCTACCTTACCAGCTTATTTCGTGCCGTGAAGCCTCTGGCCATCCGAAGCGCTCTGGCACTCGGTCGCGAATCTCTCAAAACGAAGGCCCAGATTCCCCCACACATTGGGAACAAGGAGCTCGAAACAAAAGTCAATATCATGGCCGATCTTCTAGCCGAGTCGGCGCAGAGACTAGTAGCCAGACTCCAGGGCGGCGAGCTGACGCGAAAAAGGGAGAGTCTAGTCCTCATCCAAAGAAAAAGAAGAAGACGGCCGCGAAAGCGAAGGCTGCGAAGAAGGCTCCGACTAAGAAAAACTGGAGGAGGGAGAGTATAAAGGGAAACATATTCTCCTAACTGTCCTCATTCTGAGTCTGGACGTGATGGCGTGCGAACGACGGGATTAGATTTTGACATATTCGCCAAGATGTCTGTTCAGAGCGGGATGTTATCATCGCGAGTCACCCACTACAAACCCATCGCCCCTGTGGATCAATCAGACATTCAGTTCCTCATACCTGGCGAAGCCGAGACCACGTGGATCTAGATATTCACATGGTGCGGGGATAGCTGTTGGCGCAAGACGGTTTCGCTCTGGATCCGACCGACAGCACGGCCGTGGTCAACAATCTACTCCACTTGCTCTTCAGTCAGTGCAGTGTCACCCTAAACGGGGTCTCGGTCATCCAAGAATCTCTACAATTACAGGGCTTACTTCAAGACACTACTCACCTACGGGCACGACGCTTCGCAGACTCATATAACCAACGCTTTCTGAGATCCTGACAAAGGGGAACTTCTGGCTTTTAACCCGCCCACCGACGCAAGAAACGTGGGTATGAATCCCGGTGGAAGTTGACGAACAAGAGTGCCGAGATGGAGATGTACGGACGTGTTCACGGCGACCTATTCAACGTGCTTCGATTAATACTGCCAGGGGTACAGCTGCAGATTAAATTCACGAAAGCCAAGAGCGACTTTTACGTTGTAAGTTCCAAGAGCGACACCGGGACATTCTTCATGTTCCTGGACGCCACGCTGCACGTGAGACATGTGAAACCGTCGCCTGACATCCAGCCGGATAACGCCAAGGTATTAGAGAAGGTTAACGCCCGATACGACATGACAAGATTAGCGCTCAAGACCTCCACCTTCGGGTCGGGCTCGAAGTTCGTGTCGATAGACAACACCGTGCTGGGGAACCTGTCCAAACGCCTGCTCTTCACAATTCAACGAAACGCCGATTTCACTGGATCGGCTGGAAATAACTCCTACCTCTTCAAGCATTTCGGTCTCAACCACTTTGTGATGTGCGTGAACGGACGGCATGTACCCTCTGAAGGCCTAACTATATACACAGGCAGTGCAAAACCTTTCACAATGGCCTATCAGACGCTCTTCAACGGTCTCGGAATACACCACAGAAACAAAGGCACCCAGATTACGCCCACCCAGTTCATGACAGGGTTGTTCATGCTTGTCTTCGATATCACACATGTCGGCTGCGCCTCCGACGGTCACACAAGTCTCCCCGACAACGGCAGCATCCTCATCGATCTCAAATTCGACGAGTCCTTAGCCGAGGCCGTGACGATCCTACTCTACCAGGAGTTCGACACCAGCTTCCAGATAGACAGACTGAGAAAGGTCACGACCGATTTCTGAGGCATGGACACTCTCGAGATTACCGCGACGTGCCCACATTCGTGGGATCTTTCCTTCCGATTCCCTGCTCACTCGTCCGCTGCCTGGACTCGTGAGGTACACACTCATCATAAAAAAGGACGTCCACGCCGAACCTGGTAGCCACTGGGTCGCCTCCACCTAAACACGAGATCCTAGAGCGGCTATTACTTCGACTCTTACGGGCTCTTCCCGCTCGCCCCTGACATAAGGACGCTTTTTGCTACGGTCCTGCAAACTGTGGAACTACAACTCTCGCACCCTGCAGGGTTTCACCACCGACGAGTGTGGACAGTATGCGTGTCTTCGCGCTGTGCATGGACCAGGGCTGAATCCTAGCCAGTTTATCGAACTGTTTGGGACCACGGAGCCAGTCCTGCGGGTAGAGACGGCTTTCTTGCGGGAGTTTGGACAACGACATCCGCGCCCCAGCGGCGGCATCCGAGGAGGGCAGTGTTGCACCTGAGGAGAGATGAGTGTTTCAATCATAGCCAATCCTGTTAATAGCTGCGAAATGGTACTGGACCAATAATAACAGGCCTCCTTATCTGTTCCAGCAATATAAGAGGGAAGCGCACATCTGCGTAGGTATCCAGTATATGCGAGATGCCCCCGGTAAGAACATCAAACGACTCTTACCGTAGCATCACCAAGTGCCGGACCAGGCCTCGCACAGCCGACTTCTGCCACGGCGTCTTTCACCAGAGAGTGTCCTGTGTCGCCTCTACTTTCTCAACCCCGCGCGTTGCAAATAGTCTGCCTCGACTTCTTTCTGGACAGGGGAAACGGGCGTTCCTCGAGTTGGACGGGGCGAGGTGAGAGCCAGTGGTCTTGTCTCCGTTTCTCATCTCCATACTGGCGCTTCACCTTCCCAAACTGTGCGAGTATCTGACCAGGTTCGAACTGTACAAGTGCAACGAGATGTCGTTCCGGGTGCAGACCTTAACGGAATACTCCGCCAGGATCGCCCTCGATCGTACGGCCATCACCCTCAAGCTACCAAAACTCGAGTACATGCTGCTAAGTCTCACCATGTTGGCAAATCAGCTAGCACGTTACAAACTCCCTGAAGCCAACGTATCAATGCATTGCAGAGTGCCACGGGAGCAACGGCCTTCGTTCCTCACACAGAACAGGCTTGTCACTATGTGCAGTATGATGTACTCTTTGAAGACATCAACAGAGACGTGCAACCGTGTGTGTGTGTGTGTGCGCCCCATCATATATAACATTTTGAAGAACCATTTATGTGCGAGGAAAACCAGTGACAGTGTGTACGTGTGTGCTCCGTCACCTTATAATTTCAAAGAGATATTTTTGTATATATGAGGAATTCATTTTGTTTATTTATATGTTTGGAACAATTTATCCATATGTATTATAACCAATAAAGAACTATAAAACAATACTCTTTCTCATTAGTGCATAGTCGCTGCCACCATCAGCGCTGTTTTCCTTGCCTAACGCGCATGATCGAGTTACTTCATTTAGAACCATTATTTTATTTCCTTCCAGTAATATAATAGTCAGGTCACAATTGAGACTGCCTTGCATATTTAACTGAATATTAGTTCAAAAACTGTAAACAAAAGAAAGTGAACACCAGTACTGTTAGTTCATACATGCAAATTCATTGACACACAGATATTAATACTGCAGGATTCGAAACAATTAAAACTTGCATTTTGTTAAATATTGACAGCGTAACAAATTCCCCAAATGCACGTTTCAGCTCTTTATAAGACATCATGTTGGCCTTCTTTTTCCGTAAAATTTGAAAGAAATTAAAGGTGAAATATCTGTTTCAACTTAATTTAAAATATAGGTTATATTGACATATATGAATCAAAATTAAGCAGTTTTAAATTGAAACTAAATTTATTCCGAATTTACAGATATCAAACGCGTGGATGGATAGATAATACCTATAAATTTTGCGTTAATTGATATAGTTTTTCTTTCATTACCGCACAAGGAACACGGTAATTTAGCCAGGAAAGTAACAAACTGAAGGATGGGCTGAACAAGCGGCCCAAGCGGGGAGAAAGAATCAAACAGAATTTCGGTGAGCTAATCTTTTATACAAGTCATTCCCAGTGACCGCGCGGTCTAAGAGGTGGGGTCTGCGGCCGCTCGCTTGCTGGGATTGTGAGTTCGAATACCGCCGGGGGCATGGATATTTCCTTTTTTTGAATGCTGTGCTCTCAGGTACAAGTCTTTGCGTCGGGCTGATTACTCGTCCAGAGGCGTTTTACAGACTGCGGTGTGTCCAGTGGGTGTGATGGCGAAGCCCCGTCATGGAAAACCATGGCCCGGAATGAGGTCAAATCGCCACGGGGGGGCTCTTGTACAGAAGCCACGTGAAGTCAAAAAGGAGGAAACAGGAACTGCCTCATATGGGGACTGCGTACTTAAATTGCTGGGATCGCATTGGTTTAGGATAGCATTCAAAGGCGAAATTTAGAACTTTTTAATGGCAGTGTTGAACCTATGGCCTAGTAAGAAAGAGATCGTTTTGAGAAGAATTTTTGACTCAACATCCTTTCCAACTAGGTCATCACTGGCTTCGTATTTGTTTAACATTGTTGTCCGTATGGGAGATTTAAAGTCCTCACTGCAGTCCTGCTGAAGACTCAAGTCTTCTGACATGTTACGCTACTTAATTGGATAAGTAGGCTGGTTCAACGTGTTTCGAAATAACATTTCACAATTTCGGATCTTCAGCATTATCGCGGTGAGGACATCAAATCTCATATTTTACGCTTCTAAGGGGAAGCTAGTCCTAACGAATCTGGAGATTCGAAAGATTTCAATTCAAGAAAGCCAAGCATCTCAGCCCCTCAACACCATTCTTGCAATGCAGGCTCCAAGACAACATCCCTCGCGCCCTAAACTTCTGCACTGCAAACCTTCGACACTTTGGGAACTCCCTGGCCAGCGACACTGCACACCTGTAAAAACTTGAAATTTCTGGTTTGTTGGTTTTGTTAGCATATTCAATGCCGGCTTATAAATATACCCCGACAGAAACGTGCAAACGGACTATCAAATAGATGTGTCTTATTTTTGACAAGAAACGCCTTTTTGTAGGGCGCTACTAGCAATTTTACTGAGAATAAAACTGAGATAAAAATATTGTAACTTTCGAACATCAGAAATTTAAAACGTTTGTTCAGTTTCAAGAGTGCTACTTAACAACGCTGTCAACTGCTGAGAGTTTTTCACCAAGCAGACAGCATGTCTAGGAAAGTCTCAGATGTCCAATGAAAGAGCAACATTTCAAAATGTGGCGACAAAACTTCATTCTTCTGGTGGCAGCCTTCTTGATCACAACATACGGTAAGGCACATAAATATGTTTGTCCATTTAACACTTTCTTGGTCATAACTTGCAAATAAATGCCTATGTAGCACTCTGAAACATGAAATTCATCTAAATAACATGTCTAGAGAAAAGGAAATATTCGCGTAGCGTAACAATTCTGGCACATTCCCTCGCTTTTTTAAATTTATTTCGAAAAACATGAAATTCTTATTTTAATAAAGGAAGAGCTGTATACTATATATATTTAGACGTACAATTTCAAGTCAAAAAGAGCTTCGTTTAATTGCTCCCAAAAATAAGGGGATTCAGTATTTTCTATTGATGTTCGGAAGACCGCAGATTATTGATAAACATACAGGCTCGAAAGTTTAAATTTGTTGCACTATCTCAAAAGGCGCGCAGTGTATTTCGCTTCAGATGGGCGCATAAATGCATATAGGTTTTCATGAAAGTTCGTTTATGAAAACCAATAATCAATTTACGTTGACCAACAAAATATAGTAGAACTCACGGGTGTGAAAAGTCTTTTGAGTAGATATCCAGGTCTTTCGAGAACATACATGAAGCGCTGGACACAGTGATTTTAATAGGTGATCCGCAGGGTTTGAGAAAACAAGAAAAATTTAAGTTCCTACGGCAAGGAAACACATTTGTTGTCCACTTTACAATACCAAATGGTTAACGTTGTTACTGGAATTATTCATCGTCCCATGTTCTTGTGTTGGCTCTTAGTTCGCTCAACAGTTGAACAGGATGGCTCATCTCGGGCAGAGCTACTTTCTAGGCTATAAGTTTACAAAAACGGGTGTTCTTTCTTTTGTGTTATTCCAATTAAAGAAATAGGGAAAATTTACGGCACGTCGCAGTTTAACAAAAGAGGGGTGGTAAATAAAAGCTTTTTTCCTGCTCTAGAGAAAATTTACGACATGTCAAAGATGAACAAAACAGGGGCGATAAATAAAAGCCTCCTTCCTGCCTTTGACATTAACGTTCGAGCCAATAAGGCATATCCCGAGTTTCAAATTGATACAATGTAGTTTACCTACGGCGCAAACGCAACGTCGGCCCCGGGTGGACCAGGTACTTATATCAGAAGTTACCCTCCATTCCATTGGCCGTGGCGCGCAAAGGCGGAAAGTGCACACCTCTTCATTCGACTTACTTTGACGAGCAGTCCCATCCTATTCTTGCCACCACTACAAACAGTTTCTGAATGTCTGCAGGCAGGAGTACCAACAACAGCGACCTGCCACTCCACTTGCCACAACTCACAAACGTTCACTATGACGGAAGTGTACCTTGGATGCTAATACCAGACGACAAAAGAGTGCTTCATACTACCATTTTGTCGAAAATTTCACCACCAGTAACAAGAAACGTAGCAGCAGACGTCAAACTAAATTTGTACACCAAGTACGTACAGTTTATTTCCAGGTCCTCAAAACTAAAGTTGAACGGTTGTCCGGTATGTACAAAGCATGTCACAAAACTCCTCAGACCTCGGTCGGCGTTGCAGTTAATATTTGATATGGGTACTTTTCCGAATACAAGTAACATGTTTCAGCCAGCCTGCTCTGTTTTACCAACCGTTATTCCAAACGCAGGGACTTCTGTTGATAAGGTAACGGCCCATCTAGCAACCTGCTTGTGAGCACGACCGATTATTGACTTGGCGCTAAAAAAATGTATGAAACATGTGAGCATGAAAGAAACTTCATAGCGGCGTTAAATAAACAGTGTTTTTATTTTGTGTCCTACAGATGAGATACGAATACAGGGGGTGAGGGGGTGATTAAGAAATCACTTTCTAGTTATCACTGGCATTGTTACCACATCATACACCAAACAGAATAAAACCGTCTGCACCAACCTCCTTCGTCTGTACTTCATACTTCTGCCCCTACTGTGACATCCTGGATGGATTTTTTTTTTTACATTTATAATTCTGTGCATTATGGTTCAATTGTTGCAATGTAATGCAAAAAATGCACACACCCCTTTAACCCTTAGGCGACTAATGACATATATATATATATATATATATATATATATATA
>Ga0268261_10001648_pt1 | contig 15553 bp, 16 predicted proteins | sample TergutNc150P1_FD_190353 | JGI IMG/M metagenome (GOLD analysis project Ga0268261, IMG submission 190353) | Nasutitermes corniger P1 segment gut microbial community from laboratory colony in Florida, USA - Nc150 P1 (SPAdes) (version 2) | ecosystem: Host-associated > Arthropoda: Insects >... | reverse complement strand
TTGAAACATTTACGGGAAGGAACTGTTGAGCGTATGATGTGTGTGCTGGGGAGGTCTGGACTGAGGGTGGTTTCACTCTCACCTTGTTTCAGGGGTGGGTTATGGGGAGTGAAGTACTGTTGGAACAGGTGCAGCTCAATTTTAACTTTCAAAACAAGTTCATAATTCTTCCGTGTGGCCGTCTAGTAGACAATAACACATTTTAAAAAGTCTTACTGGCTGCACTGATTATGGTGGTTATGTCGTGAAGAGGGATTTGGCCTACACTCATATAAGGGTTAATGACCATATTGTCGCCGGTAGGTCAGTTTTAGTCCACGGATAATCCCCTACCCTCCGTTTTCATCCACGACCAGCAGCAGGTATAATATCCTTTTTTGGTCCACGGCTCAAAAATTGTGAATTTTCATAATGCAGTTACGGAAGACATTTGATTCGAGTGACAGAAAATTGAAAGACGCTTGACTTAATTTAATGAGAAATCCTTTAGTAAAAGTGTTCTAAAATCATATAACAATTTTTATCAAGCAATGTAGGCTTCTTTAAATGACATTCTTAAATAAATATTCCTACAACAAACCACTGAATAGGGGTAAGGCACAGCCCATCCATCATTTTGGTCATGGAGCAACATAAGCTCTTTTTTACCTTTGATTTCATTATTATTAAAAAATGTGCATTTTGGTTTTCATAACCACCGTAATCAGTGTAGCCAGTAAGACTTTTAAAAACGCACATTTTTGAAAATATGTTATTGTCTACTAGACGGCCACACGGAAGAAGAATTGTGAACTTGTTTCGAAAGCTAAAATTGAGCTGCACCTGTCCCAACAATACTTCACTCCCCACAACCCACCCCTGAAACAAGGCTAGAGTGAAACCACCCTCAGTCCAGACCTCCCCAGCACACGCATCATACGCTCAACGATTCCTTTCCGTAAATGTTTCAAATCGTCCAACCCAATGTTAGATCTCGTGACCCGCTACGGCCCCCAAGCAACAAGGAGATTCACCATGCCTAGTTTTAGTCCCATTTGAACACGAAACCTCTAAATCAGAATGTCAGTAAACAAAGAAAAAGAATCTTGATTCTTTCTTAACTGGTGCACAAGACAGACACCTGCAGAGAGTGACGATACAAGAGGCTGCATATATACAATTACGACGTAGACCTCCTGAAGATGAGCAGGGTAATGCTCGAAGCATGTAGAGAATTTTAATGAATGTATCATATGTAAATAAATAAGAATTTGTGCATGAAGTTGGAGAAAAAAACAAAGAAAAAGAATTACGGAAAAATAACAGAAATATCTGCGCCACTCGCATTTCTAACCCTGCCAATGGAGGAAAGATAAATTTTGAAACTTATAATTAAATAATAGAAGTGTTACTGCATAATTTAGTTGAGTATTTGTGAGTATAAAACATATTCAGAAAGAAAAAAATTACATGCTGACACTGGGACACGAACCAATAACCAATATAGTTTGCTTCCAAAGAGTATTGCCATCACGCGTTAATGCGCTCAGCTACCTCCGGCTGCGACAAACATACCACCCTTTCGCAACATACTTGTATATCTGTGGTAAGAAAGTTAGCAAGCCGCACGCCTCGGAAAATTAATGACCTTTAATTCATGTTTTAAGTTCAAATTAAGCAAATGTATTGGTGTCTTTGGTTAATATATACACGGCATGATTGATTGTAATGAATGGAAGACAGAGAAACGCCACGAATTCACAAATATGGGGAAGCTAAAACAACTCGAATTATGATGGCAACTGTACGTCACGTGACTTCCAGTTCGGGACTTAGAAATTTCAGGCCGCTTGATTTTTGTTGAGCAGAGGGTACCACAGGCTCTTATAAGAAGAGAATAAATAAGTTGATTACAACAGCTCTGCCTCCCAGGACCATTTTGATACATTCTTGGGCCGATAAAATTGTTTGTTTTTCATAATTTCGGTAAAATTCCATTAACCCCTATCCTGCTAACGTGGAGAATATGGTGAGCTCCTAATAATGCCAGCAAATGGCAGATGGGATTTAACTCGGCATTTAAAGGGTTAATCTGGCACACTTGGGACCGGTCAGGTGCCAGATTATTGGACATTTCAGATTATCAGATGGTACCTTTGCTGACCTGTGTCATACTTGGACTACATAACTAATCAGAGGTGTATTTAATTTGGATACCTCTGTCATCTGCTGGTTGAGGGTCATCAGGGTCCTATTCTGTGTTTTATGGAGTCTTTTTTGCTGAACAAGTTGATGTAGTAGGTGACAGGGAGTCAGAAGATACCACAGCAGTTGATGTACAAACACTCGCAGAGGCCTCTTTGAACATGTCTCTGAGATCTACCTGTTTCACTAATGAACATTTTTCTGGTAAAAAGTAACAAGGACGACTTTCCTCAAGTGCTGGGTTATCACAAAATTCCAGACTATCGGATGATGGATCAGAGGACTTTACCTGTACCACAGACAGCAGGCCAGGTGGACTGTCCACACTTGTGTATCTGCATGTAGGCTTCAGTCAGCTGCTTGTACCAACACAGGCTGTTGTGTATGAAGCAGTTCGGTTATATGATTCAACATTCTTAGTGTCCTCATCATTAACCAGTTACAGCACATTGGTAACAATCTGTACCACCTGCTTTAACATTTAAAATCCTTTCATTTTGTCTTCACAATGTATTTATATCCTTCATATACTTTTCAGAGTAAACAGTAATTATTTCCTTAAACAGCATTAACTGTTTGGTCTCTGTAATGAAGCTGCCGTGTTCTTGCTGTAAGGTATAAACTGAATTTTGTGTATCATGTACATGAACTTCAGGCTCTAGTGGGTTAAACATCATACAGAAGTGTGGCATTTTGTGTTCTTTTTGTTCCATCTGAGACTTTTAGCATATTTCCTATCAGTATATTGTATAACACATAGATGTGTAGTTTACAAGTTCAGGCCAATTGGTGTCCAGTTTTTCTCTGTCCAGTCCCTGTAAGGTGGCATGGGAGCAATAGCTATCTTATTTGCAACAGCCTGGTGGAAGTGGCAGGTATCAAAATGGTTTTGAGGGTGTGACACTGTTTTGTTTGGTGGCTGAATAATAATGCCATCATTTCAAGGCTTATCAGCCCACAAAGAATGATTCTTCTTTGACTGCTTAATCTTGTAGATGAAGGCACTGTGGTCCTTCGAAACATCAAGAACTGTGCACCCAATGACACAGTGTCACATTCCAGGAGACCTTAGTCCTCAGCAGTACCACAATGCAAACCTCAATTGTTGCAAAGTACACAGGTTTCCTTATTCATTGTTCCTTTAGTGCCTTTACCTTTTTCTGTATCTCTTAGGCGAAGTGCAGGCATCCTCAATGTAAGGGTACAAGAATAAGCTTGAATTGGGTGTCAAGAGTTTTTGGTAAAAATAACTGAATTTTTCAGTGAGTTTTGAGGTTTTTATGGTGCTGTAGCTGAGGAAGCATTCTTTTCTGGGATATGACACCTTAATTTGTGGTGCTTGTGAGCAGGTCCGAAAGTTGTGGAACAAACAGTCTTTAACTGCTGATGACATTTATATAGTTCTGATGTTGAGACTGCAATATACAGCCGAGTATGAGAACTTATGGATCTCAGTCTTGGGAGTCTGACATCTTGTGGTCACCCTTTTTGTTGCTGTTGTTTTGATGTTTTGTGACTGGTTCCAGTCAGTTGATTGCCCCCACTCTTTGCAGATCACTCTCAGTTCAGTTCAATCAAGCTGTGTCTTTCATTACGTGACGTTGATTGCTTATGTGTCTTGTGGAATGAGACTCTCCTTCAATCATTTAATACAGTCTGTGCTTTTAAAAAGTGTTTGTAATTTATTCAAAATAAATTTCCATTCCTTATATGCTTTTTGAGATTATGTCATATTTTAGTAGATAGACACTTTACATTCAAAATGGATACCAGTGCATCTGGTGGTTTTATTAGTCATTATTATGAACACTGAGACTATTCTGTACTCTGATTTTAAAGTTTGTGCACTGAGAGTAGTTCACTGTAAAGCTGAGCTGATAATGCCACCTGAACCTGTCACCTGGAGGTGAACATATATCCAGTTTCCAGAAGATTGTGTCTGTTTTACAGTATGAGACATGGACAAGGCCAGACACCAGCTGGTACCGAGCGTAACATACTGTCGTTAGAATCCTGTAGAATTGACATCATTATAGTAGTGTCACTTTGAAATGTCAGTAATTTGTTTCATAATGCTGCATATTTGGAGCTTAAATGGAACTACTTGAAGGATAAACCATTAATGTCTTGTAAAAATAAATGTTGATAGCCTGAACGGAACACAGTTAGTGAGGTCTGTTGTTGTTTTCAGCTGTTTAATATTTACATCAAGAAAGCTGCAGAAATTTATGGAGTCCCCAAGACACGGCAGATATATGAGAAGGCTGTTGAGGTGCTTACGGAGGAAAATGCACGAGAAATGTGTCTGAGGTTTGCTGAGATGGAGACAAAGCTCGGTGAAATTGACAGGGCGAGAGCCATCTATGCCCACTGTAGCCAGATGTGTGATCCAAGGGTAAGTAACTTATGTTGCGTTTTATCAGTTCACCTGTGATGATTGAAAGGCGAAGATGATTGCTGAGTTCCTGAAGTTTGCTTTTCAGTCGAGCTTGTATATGAAATCACAAATGTGCACTGAGGTGAAATTTTACTTCTATTCATTAACCAGTCTCATGATTTCAGAATAAATTGACTGTGCTTACAATTTGTTCATTAATGTCAATAGGTGACAGCAGAGTTTTGGCAGACATGGAAAGAATTTGAAGTGCGGCACGGGAACGAAGACACAATGAGGGAGATGCTGAGGATTAAGCGCAGTGTGCAGGCTACCTATAACACTCAGGTCGGTGCATTAAGTGCATTGTGCAGGACTGTGTATTACTTAGAATGGGGCATTGAGCATGTTGATGTGGTTATGGGTAACAGTTACTGTGTTGTTCATTTTTGGTTCAAGCACACACTGTTGCAATTTGTGTCACCTAGAAATAGAAGTGAATCTTGACACAGCCTACATTGAAACCCCTAAACCTCTCATATGACATCTGATATGTACACCAAACGTGTTCTGTGTGGACATTTTATTGTTAGGAGAGACACATATGTTTCCTCTGTAGGTTATCTTCGTTATTTGGTCAGTTTCCAGATGGAATGAAAATGGATTTGGTGATTCTGATGGCTTATTTTGGTTGTTAGTGATCATGAACAGTGGCACTGTACTGTACCATGTGAAAGGCATTGTATTTGCTTTCCAGACATAGCTTATGTGCCTATTGAAGACAGCAGTGGCAGTTACTGTAAATATAGGGTGAATGTGTATGTTAATTTGAAGAACATCAGAAACAGACTCATTAGAGTAATTTTGCTGTCTTTCAAGAAGTGTATAAACATCCTGTAGGTCATACATTAACACATTTGTGTTGTGTGTACAGGTGAACATGATGTCGGCGCAAATGCTGTCCGCAGCCAGCAATGTGTCTGGCACTGTTGCAGATCTTGCACCTGGAGCTAAGGATGGTATGAGGATGTTGGAAGCCAAGGCTGCTCAGATGGCGCTTCTGGAGCGACCTGGTAAGTAGGGTGTAATGCAAGTGATGTTGAAGTGTTTCAGGCTGTGTGGGTGAAAACCTGAGAATTCAGGTTCCTGGGCCTTTCAAGATGTAGGTACATTGCTGCAGATGTGGGTACTACACTCATTTGAACCTTGCAAATTGGCAGCACATTTCAGATGATTGTAGTGTTTACGTTGGAATTGGAAACCACTCACCCACATGACATACTTTCATATCCGAGCACACCTGAGAACCTCAAATCTCACATGGACCAGTCATGTTTATGTATGTGTAACTAAACAGCTAGTGACAGCACTGCTCTTTTTGGTTAGTAGCATTGTTGAAGTTATGAATTAGGACAGCATATTAAATTGGCAGCACATTTCAGAGGATTGTAGTGTTTACGTTCAGTGCATTCAGTTGCTAATGCTTTTATTGTGACAGTGATGAACATCTTGATCTACACATTTTGAAATTTGTGTTCGTAAGTGTCTGACCGGTAGATGCCTGCAGTGTGTTGCAGCATGTATTGTATCTGCAGGAATAAGTGGCACAAAGGGCTGTGCTGAGAACTGATATCATAGTAGAAACTGTATGTTCCATAAAATGTGGAGAATTTCTAGCTGAGGAATTGTTAGCTTCTCAAGAAGGTATCTGCTATGGAATTATTTAGAAGTTTAGTTAAGTAAGCACAGAGCACAGAAAGATGCAGAAGCTGCGGACTCCTGCAGTTCAAGTCCACAGATGTTTATGAGCAATTTATTGATAACTATAGAAAAATTTGCATTTACTGGTGGGTCCAAAACAGAGCAGGCAAGTGGTGACCCCTGTTACTACATGTGCTGACACATAATGAAGCTTCAAACATTGGATTGTCAGTAACTGCTCCTTTGCTACTGGAGCAATTTCATTGTTGGTGTAATCTTAAATTTGACACCCGTCTGTGTTATAATGTGTACAAGGCATGGAGAGTGTAACAGGAGACTGGAGACAATTACATAATGAGGAGCTTCTTGATTTTTACTCCTCACTAAATATTACTTGAGTGATCACATTAAGTAGGATGAGATGGTCTGGGCATGCAGCTTGTTCAGGGAGAAGAGAAATACATCCAGGGTTTGAGTGGGGGAACCTTGAAGGAAAGTGATCACATGGATTGCCTAGGCATATATGGGAGGGAAATGTTAAAGTGGATCTTGAACAAATGGAATGGGAGGGCCTAGTCTGAATTAATTTGGCTCAGTATAAGGAGGACAAGTGGCAGGCCTTATGAACATTGTATTGAAACTTTGGGTCCTGTTAAATGTGGGGAGTTTTTGTTTTGTTTTGAACTAACTCAGGAACTGTTAACTTCTCAAGAAGGACTCTGCTCCAGGGAGTTAATTATTCAGCCATACATTTCAGACTCTGACAGTGAACCAAGCTGTCTCACATTATTTGTTATTTGTTGCAGTCGGCTAATATAATGTATTGTTTGTGTGTCTCCACAGCTCATCAGCAGCCTAAGGGTGGTAACATATTGTTCGTGCGTGGGGAGACACAAGGTCAGGATACGGATGGAACTGACACATCTCGAGTTGTCAATCCTGATGAAATTAACATAGACATGGATGATGAGGACGAGGACGAAGACGATGAAGCTGATGATAGTGAGTAACACTGCAACCTAACGATGTATGTACCATATGTGTGCATTAAGAAATATTTACACTTTATGTAGTGTACCAACCAATGTGCACTGACATAGTCTACATAAATGTAAATACTGGAACCTAAATTTAATAATAATGGTTTCGGTGTTCATTTGTAGCAGTGGGTGTGCTGCTGTGTAAATAGTTTTGTTTTTTCATTTCTGATTGTTGATTTAAAAGTCAAGTGGTTACGTACAATTGCTAACATGTCATACGTACCTGAATTTTTTCCTAATTCATCGCTTGAAAAATGTGTGGTCCCCTTATAATGACACACGAAGTTAAACATGTTGCGTATATGTATTTTTGAAAATTGAATATTGTGAAGGGGGTAATCTTATATTTGTGTACATACAGTAATTATTCTACCACCAAATTCTTCCATTGTTCTACATGCGAGTAGTAACGTACTGCAACAGAATAACCCTAAGTGTGATGTACCTTTGTCAGAACCTATCAGAACTGAGTGAACAGTTCTATTTACTGGAACTGAAATTGAAACATTCTTTAACTCATTTGTATTTTAATTATTATATGAATAAATGCACGTACAGAATGTAAAATATGTTAAAAATTATATGTACTTGTAACCTGTCCTACATGTTTCAGTGAGTGTTCACCATCTTCAAGGAGAAAGTCACATAAAGGAGTTTATACAAGTAAAAAAAACTCGCTAAAACATGTAGGAGAGCTTATATGTAAAGATAATTTTTAACAAAATTTATGTATTGTATGTGCTTTTGTTGGTATACAGTCATTATCATCATAATGCAAGAAACAGAAAATACTAAATTAATATTTTGACATGGGCATAACTTCCTCTTCTAACCATCTTTCATCAAAACTAAGTAAACTGGTAAGCTCCTGTCTCCTCCAAAATCTTGTACTAAATCTGTCTCTATCCCAGGAAGATAATAATTGAATATTCTATTTGTTTTTGATGTGATGCTGCATCACTGGGTAATTGGTGCTGGCATTCTGAAGGACCAAGTGTCTTGATCATCAAGGGTCTAGAGAATTCTTATTGGAATTCAAGACCCTTGAAGATGAAGGTACTATTGCCCTTCAAATATCAGGAACTGACTACCCAGCATAGCTGAACCACACAACTGTAGAAGCCTCACAACCTTGAATTGTAAGTACTGACAACACAGATAAGTACCAGTTTCTCCCGTAATACATCTCACAGTACCTGAGAATTGCGCTCTTCTGGGTCATTACACAGCGAGTAGTAGTAATTTCTTACCGATGTTTCAGGACAACCTATCAGTCCCATCCTCAGGGTTCAAGAATCCTGTACCTGTCATTCCATTCATCTCACTGCCATCAACTTCTAACATTTTTACTCATTTTCTTCCAGATCTTCCAGTACAAAAGCAGCCAATACCACATGAAGTATTTGGAAGTCTGAAGAAACCACAAGATGATGATGATGATGATGATTGAAATGCTAACATGTCACTTGAAATAAATATATATAAATAGGAGAAAGATATGTAATGTGTATAGAAAAGGAGAATCACTAAGCTGGTTGGTAATACAAAGTTACACCTGTAGAAGTGATGTGCGTATGTCCAGGTAGATAAGGTGTGGCTATCGAATGTGACCCCATGCAGCTCTTCACAGCATCTGTTAATCACCAAAGTAAATGCAATGGACCCTTGATGTAACAGATTCCCATTTCATAGACCTTGGATTTCATAGAACAAATTTTTGGGCTGGAGTTTTTTTTTTTTACAAGTCTGCAACCAGGTGGTGGACACAGAAAGTCCAGCAAACACTTGCCAAGTTTGAGAAAAATTTGAACCTTTCCTCTGTTCGTTTGCATGAAATATGTTGATGCTGTTTTTCAAAAAGATAATTTCTTTATATACTGATTAATTGTATCTACTGCCTTTGAAGAGAGATAAAATGCTGTTCTTCATGACGGCTTAGGCTATTTCTTCACAGTGACCAGATGCATCTGCAGAGTATTTTCAAAGAACTCGAGTTTCTGTGGAAAATTTTTTCTTCTAAGATTGTAACTGGTAGCACTTCTATGATTGTAACTAGTAGCACTCCCTCTTAGAAGTGCTGCCAGTTACAACACGATGCCTAAGCTCAGCCTGAATGTAAATATTCTATCCCTGCTGGCAGACATTCATGGAAAGCTGAATATAAAAAGTGAAGCAAAACAGACTGAATCATCTACATCACCAACATACTTTTCTTTTAAAGCAATTGCAGCATATAAACAAGATTTGTGAAAGTGAGAGCTCAGTTCTACGAACAAGCAATTAGGTATTTTAGCCTGATGATGTAGGTTGAAACATGTTGTATGAAATGATACATACTGAATTCCCTTGACTGCCAGTTTACATAATAATTATATGGTAGCACAAGGGGATGTCTAACCTCAAAAGTAGCAAAGTTGAAACTAGCCTCATTATTAAATAGCCACTCCTTTCATGTCCCCCTGGCGAAGTATACATTTATGTTTGTATGTGCTGCTAGGGTTTTTGTGGAGTACAGGCTCACCAGTTGTCTCTAGCATACATACGAGTACCAGTACTAAGCTCTGTAGACACCAAGTAATGCACTATTTATATATAAGCGGTGGTTAAGTTTGGACTCAAAAATAAAAAAAGAACAAAGGGTTAAGATGTAAGTTCAAATACTGGTGACTTTTGTACATGTTTATTTTCTCCTGCTTCTTTTAATACACAGATTCATTCCATTTGTTAGGAAGCAGTTACTTTAATATCACAAGATTGGATGAAATGGTTTAGAAAAACCTGGAAACTGAGCAAGTTACAGTAACTGTCATGGAAAAAACATGGTGATTAACAGTTTAAACTGCATACACTTGTAGTGGCAGTTACCAGTTTGCGAGTGTTACCGTAATTTACACATCTTATATGTAAATGAACTATAAATGGCACATTGAACCTGACATGAGTGGTTGCTGATATTCCATATCATGTTTTTATATTGCAGTAGAACCTCTCCAGTTGAAATATTATTCAAAACTCAATAAAACTCTTTCGGGCTAGTAGCCTTGCCAGGTGGATGAACTGCAAATCAACCAACATTTTGAGAACCGGGTCTGTTCTTGTCATCAGGGAGCTGAATAAGGTGGATGACAGTCCACGTCATATATATATATATTACATATATATATATATATATGCGCATGCACCACACACTCACCTGTCCAAACCCCTTGGCTCATAGTGGTCAGCTGATGAGGGGCAGTGGGTAGAGTTAAGTGCTTGCTCTGATTGCTCCTGCTTTGTGATTAGCGTGTAAGTTACAAGACACAAGGCCTAGCTTAATATACAGCTACCTTCTACAATAGAGTTTTCCATGCTCATTTGCATCTCGGTTCCTTCACGAGCCAAGGGTTCAGGCCATTGTGTGTGTGTGTGTGTGTGTGTGTGTGTGTGTATATATATATATATATATATGAGGGAGTGAGATCCTAGTTTTTCACTTCCTTCATGATGAGAAGAGAGATTGTTCTTGCATTGTTGGTTCACTCACTGCCCACCCACTTGATACAGCTGCTAGCCCAAGAAAGGTTTATAACAAACAGTCACTGTGAAGCTTCCTGACAGTTCTATATGACACTTCTTGGTGCAGTAACAAAGTGCAATGAGTTGGACACTGTATTTGTAACACTGGATGACAGCTGAGCCTGTGATGTAATTGATGTTGCATCCTTTTGTATTCCACCAAACATGATAAGTTCTCCTTTCCCTGCAATCAATGTGTACAGAATTTTTTCTTCAGGTTCACCATTTAGCGACTTGCTAGTCTTCTGAGGAAGCCACTCTGTGTAACAGCCATCAGATAACACATGTGTTATGTCCAAAACAAACATAGTCATGACATTTCTTGCTGTTGCCGGAGACTTAGAAGGTGATACACTTGGTACTGTGTTTGCGTTGGGGTTGTATGCTGCAGGTATGTTGCTTGTAGCAACTGTGCTGCCACTACTGCTGCCAGTCCCAGTCCTTGAGAGACTGCGTATTCTTTCCTCCATGCGTCGTAAGGACTCCAGCTGTCGCTGACGATTTTTGGAGGCATTAGACTTTAGTGCTGATGATGGATCACGAAATGCAGCCATCCCTAAGCTACTTGGTCTGCCATTTTCAGGATCACTATATGATGATGTTATCAAAGGTTTTGGCAAATTGATTCTGCCGCGATCATTGACACATGGCACGTGTTCTGGAGAAGGCTGACTACGAGATGGGCCTGCTGCTTCACTGTCACTCTCTTCCCCACTGCTGGAACTTGTGGATGTCCCAGCCTGCAGACCACTTACAGCTGACGAAGACCTGGGACTGAGGATTCCACGACGACCATTCACATTGACATCCCTATTTGTTGGTCCAGGCTCAACTAAACTCTGTGACACCCTAAAACAGAATGCATATACTGGCGACTTAGCTGCAGTAATAAAAATGTACGTATGTGAGATGTACCTGAACAGTATGAGGGTTTAATTATGAATGTAAGTCTTCTGGGATGTAAAGCTGATGTTGGGCTAGTATTTCCTGATATTTCAAGAATCCGAGTGCTGTCATCTTCAGGGCCAAGCAGTTGCAGAATACTTTTCTTGGACTGCCTGTAATGCTTGACTCTGAAGATACAGTCCCTGCCATCCTTTGAAACATCAGGAATTACATGCCTAACAAACACAGCACTACATCCAAGAGAATTATTTTTTCACCAGTGCACTCTGGGAACCCTAAATTGTGTAGGTCAAGCTCTAATTTAAAATTCAATGTGAAGAAATTAATTTAATGTGGGCAATGCTGACGCTTAATGCCTCAGTCATACTGTCTGTCTTCTAATGCAATTCTTCAGCTATTATTAGAACGGTTTAGTTTTAGCAAAGAAATGTATTCAGCCCTGAATTATTACAGGTCTTAATTTAGGGCTCCTGGAAATTCCACATGCTGCCATTTTTAGCCACTATGGAGTGTCCAATCATAATTGTGTGACACTGAGAGTATGTCAGTTGCACAGTGCTAGTCCACTACACCATTATGACAGAATTAGTGTCCATAATTACATCAGCCTGTATAACATCATCAGCCCAGTGTACATTCAGTAACTGACAGTAGTGTCCCTTCCACCTGTTCAAAATACTGTTGGAATCTAGATCACCCTTCTTAACCCTTACCATGTACACTTGTGATGCTTTTTGAATTCATTTATGCCTCTACATAAGTCTCATATTCTTGTTCTTACTGTTTTTGAAACCCACATTAATTTTTCCTTTCAAATATCTCCACTTTTTTGTTCTTCAGACTTTACTAATTTGTTTTAGGAATCACGATGGAAAACAACGAGCATACCTTTAGTAGCTGCCTGTAGCTAAGATAGCAAAATATTCTCTCCTGCCTTTTTTTGTAACCCCCGTATTTCTCTCCCGTGTTCACAAGAGCCTCCTGCCAACATACACTTCCACCATTCCCCTTTGAGATCCATTATGTTGTCCTCCCATGTGCAGGCAGGTCATCCAACAGGTCACTTCTCTCCAGATGCTGCATTTCTCTCTCACCTGTTTGTGTTTTACCTACTCCATCCCCTCACCCTTATAGACTGCATCACCTGCCTGCTGAATTTAAAGCACAAATTATGAAGCCCTTCATTCAGTTTTTCCACCTTTCTATGTTCTTTCTCCATATGTCCAAATATTGTCATCATTGCTTGATTAAAATAACCTCCAGTATATTTGAGATATGACTTCATCCCTGAAAATGACAAAGCATGTTCCTCTAACACACTGGTCCCTATATTTACGTGTGAAGCCAAGCGGTCTCTCTTCTGAGATGATGGCAGTCTCACTGTCAGTCTTTGTTCTTTCTTTTGAATAAAAGATTTAGTTTCAAAATGTGTTTTAACTTATAACTCTGAGAATGCAAGATCTGAGGTTCTCACAGCGCCATTTCCAAAGATCGTCTGGCAGGATGTTGCACTATGTCAACTAGCAAATATTTTGAGGTTCTCTGAAAGGGAGTGGAGTTCACTAATCCAAAAACTAATAATTTATCTTATCAAATCTACGTTTAGAGGAACATACTCATAACTGTTACATTAATTTACAACAAATTGGGCATCTAAGAAAGAAACCTTCGGTTAACTGGATCTGCTGGCAGTTCTTCCTCCCGTGGTGGAACCCAAACATTGGCGATGTTGATGCGCAGTTGTGGTGGAGTATGCCACTGTGTATTGTAACTAAATGTAGGTGCACTAGACACAGGATTCCGGCTGAAGACGACTACTTGCTGCCCAACCTAGACACATTGTACCAGTCATGTGTAGGAGCTTGGTTTGTGTGACTCTCAGCCCACTCAGTGGGGCCCAGAAATATGTGCAGAGGTACTAAAATAGTGATGCAACAAATTACAAAATTTACACATAGCATAACCATTATGAGGTATCAACTCATCTGGAAACATTAGCAGCAGTGCTACAATCAGTGTGCAGTTCTCATTGTGTTTGATTGTAACAATGTTGCTGAAGACTGGATTTCCATTTTTGGCATACAGAATTTAAATGGTACAAAATGTAGTGCATGTGGACTGAACATGTCATATGAAGTGTAACTGTACAGAACAGGCACGTGCACACACAAACTCAAGTAGGTTGTCTTGTCAAGCAGTTAAAATTATCTGCTACAAACAAAATGAAAGTGGCTCAACAGGTTTTCATAAAATTCTGCAATATAAAGTTTCATTAATCTTCATCTGCAGTTGTATGTGTACAGAGAGACGGACATATAAAATTACACAGGCACTTCACAGAACTGCCAGCTGAACTTAAAGTGTCACAGACTTGGCGATATAAGAAAAACATTTATGTAAGAGAAACATAATTGTATTTATCAATATTTCATTACTGGTGGAGCATTTTAAAAGTTTGACTTGGTAATTCAGTTTGGTACACAGCACTAGTCAGTGTGGAGTCACTTGTTTGCTGCATCACCTTCTATTTTAAGTCAGTTACATAACTGTAATGAGGATTTTCATGAGCGTTTGAACAATGCAGCTCATTAGTGGATGCAACAGCAGCACGCAGAAGACTCAGCTATGTGAAAAATAAGAAGAAGCAGTAAAGTCCATGTCATGATGACATATGGAAGGAGTATATGTACAGCTCTGCTCATTCTTAACAATGGCCAGCCCAGAGACAGCCCCCGGTACCTGAATGGGAAACTGAGTGCACCCTGGAGCTGGTCTGGAAGTTCTGGCCAAGAGCTTGCCCATGCTGGCAACTGAACCATGGACTGTATATTCCATAACCTAGTCACTGCACTGATTACACTATCCCAGCTCTGAAGAAGGCTCTGTTACTTATAAAAAGTCATCTGGTTCACCATGGTCAGTGTGCACATCCCCCCCCCAAGATTGTTGCCCAACAGTTGGTAGCATGAAAGTGTGCTCAAGGTTTAGGTGTATCTGACAGGATGGACAGTGTATCTTGCACAGCAGTCTGACTGTCAAGGTGCAGAGCAGCTCAGTGACTGACAAAGTGTTGCACTTGCAGTTTTATTAGTTTTGGCCAATCCAGACAATGTTACGGTGAGTCATGAGGCACATATTCCCTATTCTGTGGCAACTCCATAAAAATGCCCTGTAGGACATGAATGTTGCCATTTGATGTGTGGTATCATCTACTGTGATCACTGGACATGAAGGAGGATAAGCTGTCACAGTTACATTGCATTGCTACAACCATGTTTGAAATATTTCTCATGCTGAACATAAAGAATCTACCAGTCTGTGCCACTGTATGGATTTAGCAAGATGGTACTAAAGCATGGCTGTGCTTTGCATTTTATTTTCCATGGCAGGTGATTTTTCATTTTGATGATGTAACCGGGTCTCCTTGTTTCCCAGACCTTAGTGCTCTTGACTTTCTTCTCTGGGGACACTCGACAAAAGAAGCAGAACATGAGAAGATTGCCCACTTTTCAGATGAAACACTATGGGAAGTGAACGCTTCAATGTTCCTGTTGCGCTCTGTAGTTTCTATCTTAAACATTATTTAGCAACAAAATGCCACTGTAACTGGCATGTCTTGTACAGAAAGAGTGTGCTATATCCCCTACATTAAAAACTGCTACCTGTGATGCATGGTAACTAACAAAACATTCTAGCATTTCTGTTGATATATGAACAGCTGCCATACAAAACTGCTGACTAAATCTGCCAGCCAAAACACTGGGGTCACAGGTTAATATCTAACTTAGGA
>Ga0268261_10001647_pt1 | contig 15560 bp, 10 predicted proteins | sample TergutNc150P1_FD_190353 | JGI IMG/M metagenome (GOLD analysis project Ga0268261, IMG submission 190353) | Nasutitermes corniger P1 segment gut microbial community from laboratory colony in Florida, USA - Nc150 P1 (SPAdes) (version 2) | ecosystem: Host-associated > Arthropoda: Insects >... | reverse complement strand
ATAACTACTCCATGTACCATATTTAAATATAGTTGTGTTCTGACTAATTCATACATTGTAATATTGATATTAAACAAAACACAACGGGGATGACTCACCTCAAACTGATGTTGTATTACTTTCGAATAGGCCAAAACCGGTTCCTCCTCGAGTCAGTCAGCATTCTGTTATCTTTTTTACTTGGCGCTGCATGACCTGTGTAACGGGGACAGCGTCATTAAATTAAAAAACGATGTAAATAAAATATGCTCAGGAAAACATCGAGGCTTTGCTTACCTTAGTGACTCTTGCCCATAGTCTATGAACGCACAGTGAAGCACATCTTTGGCTTACGTCTAGGACAGGGCTGCGAAACCTGTGGTATGCCGAAAGATTTCCTTGGCACGCAGCATTCACTGCTCTCCCAATTTATTTATATTTATTTTGCCCGACCAGCGTCTCTATAATGTGCAGGATGTGTGTCTACACGTACCTGACTGCGTAGACTGTATATGAATTATGGTTGGTACTGAATAACCCTGCGAATGAAACATTTTTACACAAATCGGAAGGGGTGCGAAGTGTTGACTACGTGATTATCATTGGGGTGCCGATCTGGCAGTGACTGGGCGAAAATTTGACATTGGACAAAATATTTTAAGGGCTTCTTTTCAGCGGGAAGAAGCAGCAGTCATTCCTAGAGGAGGTCTTTATTATAAGTGTAATTATATTATGCATTAATTATACAACATAATTATAATATATACTTTTAACAATAATGCGGTAATTAATAACAATGTATGGAAGATATTTTGCTCTTTAAATGCCCATGGTACACGAGAGATTTTCTTCAAATTTCGTAGACATTTTTGGTACTATCCCTCCAAAAGTTTCGTCATCTCTGGTCTAGGATATGTACGAAGAATTATATGCGTTCCCGCGCTTGCGCACTTGTGAATTGTGTATATGTATAAATAGCAGTGATTTGCTGTCAACCTGCCTGGCACTGTGCACTGAAATTTACACCGAGTAACTTCGAAAATTTAACTTATGTCAAAATGACAAAACCATGCTTTTATCTGAATGTAGGATGTAGCAGCTGTTCCAGCACCTGAGCAGCTATCGTATTATAATTGCTGACAGCAAACACTGCAATTCGTGATACGTGCCACTTCAAAACTGCCCTACCAATTTAGTACGTGTTGAAAATTCGGCATGACATTTTTTTGAATGTCTCTCCTTAAATCCACGTAACAGCAAGCAAAAATCTTAAACCAACACACAGATATACCGATTTTTGGGTAGGATATGAGATGTGAGAGTATCTGCTTGTGTTACAGAATGGTGCGACTAGACCGTTGGAAGGTTGGTGCAAGATATGAGACAGGGAGAAATTACGCGAACTGTCAGCGCACAAAAATTTAATGTATCTTCCCGAAATTTTCAACCCCGTTTGGTTCGTGGTAATGAAGTTATAGTTCATTTGTGATCAGTCCCTTTTTTCCCGGAGGGAGAGCACTGTAAGGCATTTAACGTTTATGGGTCCGTGCATCGTAAGAATATTCCAATATATGTCTTAAGATGCAACATTACAGTGTTTATTAAATCTGGAAACTGCTCTACATGTTTCGGGTGGTACCTCCACCCATCATCAGGAACGCAAACTGTATCTTCAGCATCTGGTATTTGTCACAACGTTACTGATATCTGCCGCTATCGTGGAAGAGTTGGAACCGGTTTGAATGTGCTCTGGGTGGCGTGTACGCCACCCACAGCATATGTCTGGGACTCCAGTTTTGTGAACTCGAACTTAGCATATTGTGCGTAATGATGTTTGCTACTGTGCGGTGTATTTTGCTTTAACGAGATTGTGTAAGTTCACGGCGTACTTTTTTAAAGAGCGCCTTCAGTAGTTGGAGTAATAAATAGCATGCTAACGCGTACACGTGACCTTTTGAAGTCGCTTATAGAAAAGAAATGGTGGATATGTGAGGAAGAGAATTGATGTTGTTTAACTGGTGTAAAACGTCTTCAGTTTGAGATGATTCGTGCAGATAAAGCTGTTCGGTAAACTGAATAATTAACACTAGGATACACTGCCCGGGACTGCAGTTCTATGCTTTCAGGGATATTCCGCCGTGTCGATTGGTAAGTAGTTACGGACTTCTCAGAGGAGCTGCCTACCGCCATGTGTAGGGTCTGAACCGTCACCTATTTACTCTCTTGGGCATATTATTCAGTACGCCGAAAGCTGAGTGTCAAGCATATGGTTTCCACAGTTACTACGCACATTAACCCTTATCCTGCTAACGTGGAGAATATGGTGAGCTCCTATTAATGCCAGCAAATTGCAGGTGGTATTTAATTCGGCGTGTAAGGAGTTAAAAGAAAATTGAATCGAATACTGAATTTAACCTAGATTCACTTCGTACCGCACAGTGAACACGGCCTGTCTCGATTACAAATATCTGTAGTTTATGTTTGAGAAGTGATCTCACTTTGCTGTGAGAATCATACGAAAGACATAAACAGTGCGATGTGTGAAGCAGCCTGTCATATGCGAATGTCACACAACGTCATAAGGAAAAAACAGATATGACTGACGTAGTACAGACACAACAAAGTCTTCCCCTTTTCTCTTTTGCCTGATAATGTGGGTGTAATTGGCAGACAGATGTTCAATATTCAATATACAGTTTATAAATATAGACGCCACCCGTTTGCTTTAATTGTGTCGGAAAAGTGTAACACTGAGACCTGTGAATAATAGAAACTCACGAATTGTCCGCCCTCTTCTTATTGGCAACTTTTGTTTCGAATATTTTGGGCCGCTCGAGAGACAAGCAGAACCGTTCATCAAGTGTCCGGTAATTCAAATTATTGAACACATTTTTCGTAAAATGATTCAGTGTCATGCTTCATGAGAATATTTCCACTCGTTATGCTACATACGTCTAGACTGAATGCTACCTTGAGTTCACTGTCGTAGTGTGTGTGTTCACGTGCGCCTGTGCGTGCGTGTATGGTGCCAGGACACCATGCTGCGTTACGATACACAGCGCGTGTAATTTTTGTTATTGAGGGGGTTACAGATAGACGCGACGTAGGCAGATGTAAACTGTGCACAAGTTTGGGCAGTAATAAGGGCAGTGACTTGCCCTTACTTAGATTTGGCAACATCGCCATCGTATTGACCGCTGGTTGGTTAGCGAGGGAGACTGAGGTATGGGAGACAGGTAGTAGAAGAGGAGGAAAAGAGAGTAAAGTTGGAAGAGAGAAACGTGATGGTGAAGCAGGATGAATGAAGAGGACGACTTAGGCGGATAAACCAACCTACTGACTACTGGCATGCACATGTATCCCGAAGAGACAAAACCTTACTACTGTAATGTGCGAAACGTAACAAATTAACATATGGTTGGCTTTTAGAATTTTAGAATTTGAATGAATTTTGAGAATTTTATAAGTAACTTGCATTTTGTGTTGGCATATTGGAAATTTTAAGTTTGCATTTAGATATGAAAATGGTTTAGCAAGTTGCACGCATTAACAACATGAAGACTGTGTCTGCAGAATTCCTTAGTAACAGCACATTCCTTTAGGCCTACATATGCTGTTGCTAAATGAACGCTATGAAATGTAAGCGCTGAGTTATGAGTTTTATGAACTGGTGTACCGGCCTGTATGACCGACAGGCTGTACCTTTGTGATAAAACCTTCAACGAGACCAGACGCAAAGAACACGGTGCTATAGGCAAGGCTTCAAAATGAGCCTTATACCTCAGATATTCCTGTTCATACCAGGTGAGTGGTGCATAGTTCATCCATAACTCGGGACAAAAGGAAAACAACTGAGACGTATTTTATTGGTTTACTTTTTATTTTCCAAATTTATATAGACGAGATAGTCGAAACCACATAGATGATCTGCTTCCACATTGCTAGTCCACATTCTGATAGAAGATATTTAGGTTATTTAGATATGTTAGAAAAAGTATAAATTGGTTGAGAATATACATTATATATTTTACTAGAAAGATGTAGCTCGTGTATTGTCTGTGTTCTGCTGGGACGTAAGCTGTGATGAAGTTTCGATGTAACCTAATCCCAAGTATTCCGCTGAGTTCATTTTTTTAGTTGGTATAGCGGTTCGAGTCCGCTCAACTAAAGTGCTACGTGGCCACGGTAGAGAGATTACTACACCCGTAGGCACCACGAATTACGATCATAGGTAGAAACGGCAGTAGTGGTCAGTAGTCTGCCGAAATTACAAATACTGACCTGATGGCAGCGAAATTTGAGATCGAGAAAGCTAAGACGAGAATAGTAGGAATATAGCTATCTCACATTTATAGTACCTGTCCAGGTAGGAAATAGTGGAAGTTCAACCGCTATCCGGGAGGTACTACACATTATTGGCATCGGTGGGTTCACAACCCCCGGTCACTACAGATTGGTGATATCGGTTGGATCACAAAACCCGTGTCACTACACTATTGCTTCGTTAAGCTGTCTTGCAAGTAGTCACGAACAGAAGCAGAATATGACAGCAATTGAAGATATTCTTGAGTCGATATTATCGTTTCTACGCTTGCCCAAGACAGTTTCTACGGCTAATAGCGTCACTTAAAGAATTTGTCTTTCTGTTCGGTATATTAGGAGACTACACTTGCAGCCGTCCTTTTTGCATGTGGCATGTCTTACAACGAAAATTTCTTTAAAATGCGAAAGGAAGCGCTCGTCTGGAGGTACAGGAGAAAACCACGAACACGTTCAGTGATAACAGCCGAACCTAGGACCCCATTTCCGAGAATAAGTGAAGAGCGTTACAGCTGAAGAACCTTGCTGTGTTTGCAGCAGTTGGTGCAGAACTATTAAAGTTACTGACATCTAACATCCATATCTAATTTAGTTTTGTTCGCAAAGTGTACTGAGCGTGCACAGAAATTTGATTCTTAGTGGGTTTAATTTTTGGGATTCAGTAATAAATATTTTACCTCAAGAATTCCCCTTTGTAATTTCAAAGCGCAATTTGCTCGTTCGTGTAAGCAGTGTGTTTTCATGCCTGTAATGCTGTTATCATGAGTACAGTGCTTTCTTAACCTCGGCGCTAGAGTGACTGTGCCTCGCTGTGCCTCTATACCCCCTTCACCCCTGCAAGAGTGATGAAGCCTTCGGTACCCACTTCTGAAATTATTCCGCAGGTGACGGGAAAAATTAAGAATACGAAAAGAAAATGCTGCGGCCCATCAGGTACAGCTGGTCACTGGCTGACTCTTCATTACTATTTCGTTTTTGTACTGTCACAATACCAACTCGTAACGATTATGTTTATGTACAGCCTGTCAGCTTACCGACTCGTAACGGTTCGATTTACATACAGTCTATCACTTATTGGCTGCTTTTAACGATTCCATTCAGACACAGCCTGTCACTTACAGATTCGTAACGGCTCCATTTATGTACAGCGTGTCAGTTTACTGACTCCTTGTAACGATTCCATTCCATATGTACAAGTTACGGTGGTCATTTCGTCATCATCTCATCTTGTCCACACAGATGACCTTGCATGAAAGGACAAAATTTTTGTTTAAATTTATTTTATGTGTAGTGAGGCGACGGAATACAATATCTCCAGCCACCTGCCAACAGTTGTTAAATTCTCCAAAGTGGGAATTAAACTTATGTGGTATCTGTTTACTGCAACTGGGTTTCCACCCGGTGGCATTGGCTGGTAAACCAGTGAAAAAATAGGAAAGAGACAGCTGTATAAAAAAGGAGAAACAATAGACGAAATAGTACAAAAACACCGAATACAGGAAATAGAAGACGCATACAAAACAAGAAAACGAACACAAGAAATATTAAAGATCTACCCTAACGGTAGATTGTGTACTTAGCAGCACCAACCTAACCAACGAAAACTGCGGTAACTTTTATTTGTATTCGGGGGGTGCACGGTGCGAAATGTCTCAACTTCCGTCCATTTTCCCCGCGTCAGTGGATTTGTTCGATGACGAAATACTCGGTAGTAATGCCGTACTTCATTATCATATTTTTACCGTTTTCGGCGTATTCCTTTGGTATCCATTGTAACGGCCATTGATTTGGTGGAAAATACACGTTTTCGGTGACGGGGTATACCACTTGAAATCGTTATGCCGGCGGAGTTTCGTTTTGTGATCCTGCATGTCATGGCACCGTGTAGTCTGGTAGCTCATTACCTGTATTCAGCAGAACCATTCTTTAATTCGCGTAGTGATGTCAGACTGTGAGGAACTTGCACCCTTAAACCGGCCTATTGTCCGTCCCTCAGATGGTAGATGAAAGAACGTGGAGTATTAGTGGAATGAGAAATGACAAAGAGAAACCGAGGAACTTGTCGACAAACTGTCACTATGACAAACTGTTCAACTGAAATCCCAGATATACTGCCCTCGTAGTGAAGGCGATACTGCGCTCTAAGAAATGCGCAAACATTAGAACATTCTTCTGAAAAACACACTGCCACCATCTTGTACGTATTCTTTTACGTCGACAGCCGACTGCTGAAGTGATGTGTGGTTTTGTGGCGGTCCGTATGACGGTATGTTCTTGGATGTGTCGCATTTTTGTCTTGTAGATATGAAATCACGTTTTGAGGGGACCTGCTGTTTCCATCCTCTGGATAATTTCTTCTTCCCAGAAGTTTGATGTAACACGATATCCCTAAAATCAACTCATTTGATCAGACTACAAGGCGTCACATTGCAGAAGGCTGTGATTCTGATCCAACATTGAACGTTCTGAGCTGACATCTTTCGTCAGTTCTCCAGTCAGGAACCCTGTTGATATCTGCGTTAGTAGTAAGCCGTCCAATATGGCAGGGACAATGACCTCTGTAACCTAACCTTGAGCATCCTGTAGTGATGTCACACGTAAATAAACATATCCTTGACCCTCCCTTCACATGCCCAGACAGTATGGCACAAGGGCTTAACCTAACTTTAAGTTATTATTTAGAAATCTAATCCTCCCCACCCTTCTTTAGGCGATCACGTGATGTCAACAAAAATGTTGGAGCTGTGAACGACCTTCCCTCTTAACCTAACTATGACTTGTTACTGTTTCGTGATGTAAACACCGCCAGGCGATGTTATGTCAACAAAGATAGCGGAGGGGTGAATGACCTTCCCTGTAAACATAATTTTCACTTGTTATTATTTTGAAACGTTGTTATTGTCACGTGATTTAAAGAGCCCTAGGCGATGTTATGTAAACAATGAGGTAGACAGTGTGACGTACTTAACCTAACTTTAACTTGTTATGGTAAACAAAGCGCCATTTTGAATTTTAGCTAATATGGCGGCTAGAGCGGTAATTTTAAAAGTTTGTTATTATTTTGAAGCCTTGTCATGGTTGCTGGATGAAAACAAAAGATGGCGGAGGGGCTAATAACCTTTGTGCTTAACCTAACCTTAACGTGTTATGGTTAATTGATATAAACAAAGGAGCCATTTTGACTTTACGGTAATATGGCGGACACGCGCGGTAACTTTAAACCCTACTTATTATTATTATTATTTATTATTGGTTTCATGTAAACAAAGCACCATTTTGAATTTTTGTTAACATGGCGACTTGCGCGGTAATTTTAAACCTAACTTTGAACTTTCTTGTTTGAATAACGCAGCCATTTTGAATTTACGGTAATATGGCGGAATCGCGCGCTATGTTTAAACCTAATTTTGAACTTATTTGAATAAGGTAGCCATATTACAAAATGTCGTCTAGCGCGGTAAATTTAAATTATTTGAATAAAACCACCATGTTACAACATGGCTACAACTTTAGACGACACTCGAAAGAGGTGGCTAAAGCAGTAAGATATCAGACTCATATTCGAAAGAGTCTACATTCGAATCCTGCGGCTTTAACCATCTCTTTTTAAGGAACGTATCCCAGGCAATTAGGGTAAATAAAAACATAATTTTACAAATAAGTACTTTAAATTTATTTTTGCTTGTTTACTTACACAGATGAAGTTGCTGCAGTGTTTACTGTACACATAATTGGTTTTCCGCACTCACAGCTTTTGCTTATGGTACTTGCTTAATAAACTCCATAACTTATTAACACAGAGCGATTTTCAAATTGCAGGACCAGTTTTAACACATAATTTACATTGGCACTCATTGTTTCTAGACCGATTGTGAGAACGTTTAGTACAACACAGTTCTCTGCAGGAAATATGTATATTGGAGGATTTTCGTCACAGAAACTGATGTCACCTTTACAGTTTGCTAAGCGCCTAGGTGCATTTAAATCAAAAGCACCCATATCAAATATGCACTCATGTGTTGATGTTAACGTGTCGTTTGTGATATACGTTAAATGTTTATTGATGCACACAACACCGTAAGCCAGATATGATAACTTTTTAACGCACTTTGGGCAAATATTAGTTCAGACGGGAGCTTTACACAAAAAATCTTGATTGAAACTCTATAATAACTTCTTCCTTACCAGATGTTAACACGAAATAATTATCTGTACACAACTTAAAAGTGCACTCTTTTCCAGCAACACATTTTTCAAGGTAGCTAGCACATCATAATCTTCTTTTATTACTAAGAACATAGAAATTGATTTCTTTTACAGAGTTGAGTATTCCAGCTACATAACTTGGATATAGTCGAAACATCCACATAGCATATTGTCACTGTTCATGGTCGTAACAATATCATTCACCAGCCGTAACAACATTGTATTTTGAACTTGAAATGTATCATACCAAATACATTGTCCTTCATTAGTATGCAACTCTTCACACAACTTTCCAAGCCTTAAGTATGGTAGAAATGAAACATCGGTGAATTCTAGAAAATCCATTATGTGTTGCACTCGACACTACTAAACACGTCGAGACTTGTTAGTAAACTGCGAGATCTAACAGGTTAGAACATGCCCACGCGCACTGAGGAATGCCAATAAACTGTGTAAGCGTTTTGCCCCGAGGGTAAGCAGGTTAGAACATGCACACACACAAACTTATTGGTATTACTGTGTACGAGGAGCACTGTGTAATACGAACATATGGATTTTCTTTACATGTTATAGGTAAATGCAGTTAGGGCACCATTTTGTATGTTCTTCCTAGCAACAATCCGTTTTGATCCAATCCTTTAAGATAATTCCGCAATAAAACATTGTATGGTCGTTTGTACCTGTAACAAAACAGTTTTATATAAGTTTGTTATTGAGAAAATAATAATTATTTGTAATAAACCATTTTTTGCTTATAAGGTATCTTACCTGCATGAAAGAAACCAGCGCCACTCAAATTTTCAGGGTTTTGTTTAGAAGAGATAGGCCAATTTGTAAAAGACTGCATTCGGGCTTGATATGACGAATAATACGGGTAAATTGGACCATCCCACTGCACTGCATTGTGTTGCCTGAAACTTTCAGCTGTAAATGACAATAAATATTAGTGTACTGTTACAATTATACATAAGAGGAAATAAATAAATAAAAGTAAATTTATAATTACAACGCTTTGGACGCGAGGATTTCAGTGTGTACTCCATATAAGGCCCGCACACGTCATTGCTTCTGATAGGCTGTTGTTGGGATGTTTTAGGCGGAGCAGGAATGTTTCCTGCAAACAACCCTTTAACAAACTCGCAAGATGGACTCCAACGCTGATGATACTTAAATGCATCATCTCCCTCAACCCAATGCCCTCCTTCTACTCCACAAAACGCACAACGAACCACCTCACCCCTGTATGTGGATAAAAATCCAGCAGCGACCAGTTGATTTACATCCATGAAGGGCACATGCCAATCTTTAAATGTTTTACGGCGATCAACTTCACGTTTTAAGTTTAAAGGATGTAGGTTCATACTGCTGGGTGGTGAAGGTAGTGGAGGCACGTATGCAACCTTGCCAGCTGAGTTAATGTCCATTTGCACTGGGCGAAAGCTAGTTAGCAACTAACAAAATAACGAGCTATAATCTACGCACTCAGGTGCACTATGTTTGCAATCCCCGAGGGTAAATCCATTAAAATTCCTTTTAGATAGATAACATCACAAACCACTTAGAGGTTGTATGCCCCTGAGTCGAGGTCATTAGCGTAATGGGAATTGTTTGTTTACTCCACGACAATAGCCTAATGGAAAAATGTTGTATACCACATGGCAAAGCCATTAGCTCGCCATTTTAGACGTGTTGCGACTTGTTGGCGCCAGCAGGAATATGCGTTAGATAAATCAGATAACGAATCTAGGAAAAGGCCATTAAGGAATGCAGGCGACATATTTTAAAAACCATTAAGACAATAATCAAGTAACGATTCATGGAAAAGGCCATTAAGGAGACAAACAGGTCTGAACATGTTCAGTGGGTAGCACTATATATTCGGTCATTTTAACTCTGGTGGAATATTCTGCATCGTGACTTGACTGCGTTTAGAGCCTTTTACGCTACGCTACTTGTGTGTAGAACACTTCAGCAACCAGCGGCCACATCTGTTATAACTGTTAGAAATTGTATTGTGCAACAACTTGCGACTATATTAGCGTTATTTACAACTGTTGCAGCAACAAACATCGTACAATTACAGCTGTTTCAAGTAAGTGGTACCCGTACTATTAAAATACAAATTGGCAAAGAAAATGTTTCTGAATAGAGATAGGACTATTCCTACTACTGAGGCACTCTCTGTAAGTAGGGAGGATATAGCACCTTCTACTACCAGAAGTATCCCGGCGTCGGAACAGCTACCCTTTAGGATTTTGGACGATACTTCAAGATCTTATCCAAAATTTAACGCGACCGGGCGTAGTTTGCGTATCAAGTTTAATTCTCTTGGTGAAGAGCAAAGACCCCACCACTTATCTCAAGGAATGCATTATTGTACTTACTAATTACCTAGTAGATAAAGTGCCAGTTAGAGATTTGGTAGGTTTGAGAATCTGTAATACTGAGAATGTGCAAGATAAGGTGGTAGGCATTAGCTTACGTCGACGACACCAGTTTAAGGCTGACGTGGTCTGGAGTGTATTCGAGAAAGTCATACAAAGTAATGCTAGGTTTGGTCTGACTGACCGTCTCGATGTACATCTGGATCATGTTAGAATGCCTGCTGGTAACGACCGGGAAAAGACAAAGGGGCGGTCTTTGGACGTATTGAGTGCAATTAAAAAGAGTATTGTCGTTGTGAAGGCAGCTTTTCTGTGTTTCGCTCATGCAATAATAATTGGTATAGCCCGAGTGAATAATGACCCAAAGTACAAATCATATAGGAATGGGTATGGTTTGAAAGAGCTTGTTGAAGAACTCTTGAATGCTTCCGGTGTTGGTTTATCCTATGGCGGAGGTTTTGAAGAGCTTCAACAGTTTCAACATTACCTTTCGGATTACAAAATTATTGTGTTTGATGGTTTGTACCCTGATAGGGTTATGTTTAGTGGAAATTCCCTTTCGGCCAAGAAATTATATTCACTATATGATCGGGACCCTGGGCATTATAATGTTATTACCAATTTGAATGGTGCAATGGCGAAAAAGTACATATGTAACGGCTGTGACACGTTATACGACCATGCACACAAGTGTGACAATGTTTGCTCCCTGTGTACTGCTACGCCACCCTGTAATAAAGATCAGTCCAAGTACTGTTGTACATGTAACAGATGGTTTCTCAGTGAGAAGTGTTTCCAGAATCATCTAATTCTCAAAGTGAAAGGCAAGCTAGTCTGTCAGTGGAGACAAGAATGCCGAAATTGTTCATATTTGGAAACATCTGATTGGAAGCACGAATGCATCAAGAAATTTTGCACTTTTTGAAATAAGAAAAACCTTCAGGCCATTTATGCTACTTGGCTCCATTGAAACCTAGCATGCAATCAAACAAATATTTGTATGTTTTCTTTGATACGGAGTGCACACAAGACCTTGAAAAGTGTGATGGGTCTTTTGAGCACGTTCCGAACCTCATATGTGCTCAGCAGAAGTGATCTAAATGTGAAGTTGTGGATAATGTTGATGTCGATTGTGAACAGTGTGGAAAGCGTGTCCACACGTTCTGGAAAGACCCCGTAGGCAAATTTATCGATTATCTTAGAATATCTAGGACATTCGCTGACAAGATTTATGTCATTTCACAACTGTCGTGGATAGGACGCACGTTTTCTTCTCAGAAGATTCTTGGAAGTTAGATGGGAGCCGAAATTGACAATGGACGGTAGTAAAATTTTAAGTATGGTTGTGGAAAATTTTCATTTTCTGGATTTGCTGAATTATTTGCCTATGAGTTTAAAGAGCATGCCCATATCATTCGACCTGACATGGAAGAAGGGTTACTACCCACACTTCTTCAACACGGCCAGCAATTTGAACTATGTAGTTTTTATTCTGAACCCGAATTTATGGGGCAGACCCTATGGCTGCTCATGAGCGCACCCAATTTATGCAGTGGTATGAAGAACAGGAAGGTAAGTTATTTTCGAACAAGGACGAACTGTTGGCCTACTGCATGGATGATGTGAATATATAGAGCCAGGCATGCTGCGCGTTTCGAAAAATTTTCTGAAATTGGTTAAAATGGACCCCTTTAGGAAAGCTATAACAAATCGTCCATTTGCAATAAGGTATTCCGAACCATGTTCCTGAAACTTGATTCCGTAGGTATTATTCCGAGAGCCGGTTACAATATGGGGGATCGTCAGTCTATTGAAGGTCTTCAATGGCTGGCGTATATGGGACCAACTCGCAAAATAATTCATGCCGGTAATGGGAGGGAAGTGCATTTGGCCAGGGTACCAAATGTAAAAGTTGATGGGTATTGTAAAGAGCTAAATGAAGTTTTTTAGTATTTAGGTTGTTTTGACATGGGTGTCTTTGTATGACCAATCGACATAAACCCATACGCAACACTGAGGAAACACTGGAGAACAAATAGGAGGAAACACTGGCGAGGTTGCAAAAATCAAAGACGCTGGTTACACTGTTCTTTCGATCTAACACTCCTGGCCTTGAAAATGAAATTTGTTCACACCCCTATGTAAAGAACGCTTCTATTAATATTAATAATGCCTTGTACTAGAATAGACTCGAGGCTAGTGAAACATTACAGTGTAAAGAATGGAGAAGAAATCCGATATGTGGATATAATCAGTCTGTACCCCTACATTTGTAAGTACGGTAAGTTTCCGGTAGGCCACCCGAAAGTGTACGTGGGTGCAGACTGTCCCCCTGACTGTTCGGATAGGAAGGGTGTTATTAAATGTAAAATTTTACCTCCTAGGGGACTATCATGCAGTTCTTCCATGCAAAAGCAACTCCAAGCTGATGTTCTCCTTGTGTTCAACTTGTGCCGACACTATGAACTAGGACGACTGTACACTGATGAGGAGCGCCGTATAATCGGGACGTAGATAGTGGATAAGGTCCGCTAGGCCGTAGATATGGGTTATAGTCTGATGGACGTGTATCAATTTTAGAAGTACGAAGTAACGTGCTTTGGCAGACACCAGTTCAGGAGGTCTTTTCGCAGAGTACCTTAACATGTTCCTAAAACTTAAACAGGAATCATCCGGCTATCCATCGTGGGTTCAAAGTCAGGAAAACAACGACAAATATATTGAGTACTACCGGCGCGCAGAGGGAATTGCTCTAGATAAGGCCCCAATTTCCAAAAATGCAGGACAACGTACTTTGGCAAAACTAAAATAGAACTCAATGTGGGGCAAATGGGAACAAAACCAAAACAAGACCCACACTACAATTGTCAACTCTGAGATAGAATTCTACGAGCTTTTAACAAGCGCGCGTACTGAGGTTACAAACCTCATATTACCAAAAGAAGAGGTAGCATGTGTCTCCTGGAAGAATTCCGAAGACAATGTTCCCACGGGGAAAAATGTTAACGTAGCGGTTGCTGCCAATGTAACTACTCAAGCTCGGCTCAAATTATATGGGTATTTGAGCAAATTGGGGAAGTTTGTTTTATACTGTGATACAGACAGTGTTATGTGCGTTAAAAAGGTAGATGAACACCCAAAAGTAACAATAGGGGACTATCTGGGCGAACTCACAGACGAGTGCGAGGAGTTTGGCTATGACTCTTTCATATATGAGTTTGTTTCGGGCGGCCCTAAAAACTATGCGTTTTCCGTAATTTGTGCCTCTACCGGTAAACGCACAACTAAATGTAAAGTAAAGGGAACAACTTTTAACTATGCAAATTTAAGAGTTGTAAACTTTACTTCTTTGAGAAATACGATTCTGGAAGACGCGCCACCTGTACATGTTCATAATCCAAAGATCAAGAGGAAACATGGAGGCATAAGAGTGTCAGAGCAGGGAACTAAAGAGTACAAGGTTGTTTTAGGAAGCGCCGGCTTATGGACAATTTTGACTCTTTACCCTGTGGATATTAATATTTATTATTTATTGTTTTATTTATTTCTTTATTTCTTTATTTATTCTTTATTTATTTCTGTATGTATAAATAGAGGTGTCCTTTTACATCAAAACTCATTTTATAGTATGACGTTGGAGCTTCAACATCCATTTACACTAATCGTTGCAGGTCCTAGTAGTTGTGGTAAATCAACATTTGTAATTAGACTGTTAGAGTGCAGGAAGCAGCTTTGTGACGTGTTTACAAATATTGTGTGGTGTCACAGTGAAAATAACGCCCCGCTTCATCTAAAAAACGTGACATTTGTTAAAGGAGTACATGAGTTTGAAAATCCTGAAAATTTACCTACGCTTATAGTGCTGGATGATGTAATGGAATCCGCTTATTCTACAAATGTTAGTCAATTATTTACAAAAGGATCGCATCATCGTAACATCAGTCTAGTTTTTATTGCACAGAACTTGTTTCACCAAGGTCCATCGTCACGTGATATTTCATTGAACAGCAAGTATATAGTGTTTAAGAACCCCAGAGATAAGACTCAAAATGTGCACTTGGCCTGGCAGGTTTACCCTGAAAACAGTTCTAGTTTTCATAAGACATATTTAGATGTCTGTAAAGATCAACACTCCTATCTATTTCTAGACTTTACGCAATCAATGAACAGTTTATTGAGATTTAGAATAAAGATATTTCCTGGGGAAAATACAGAAGTTTTTGCGGCTGTTGAAGGTAATAAACCTGTTGAAGTCACAGTTACACGTTCTGCACGTACTTAAAGACGCTAAACCCCAGGCCAGAAGCTCCTTACATCTGCAGATGATTTAATTAAAGCCAATGTTGAGTGTGCTATAAACACATTAAATGGCAATCGTGAATTAAATAAGGAGGGTAAGGGTAAATTAGGTAAATATAAAAATCGTTTACGTGCGTTGGTAAACCCAAAGATTAGTTTTAAAAGTAAACGGAAACTTTTAGTTAAAAAAGGCGAGTTTATAGTTACTTTACTTACCTGTATTTTGTAAGGTGTTATAGGAACATTAATTAGTGCTAATAATTAAATAAAATGGCGATACAACGTATGATTTTAGTACTCCCTGAACTATGGGAAAAGCGCTGTCAAACACCGTCACTACGGCCTGTTAAAACAATATCAAGGAGTAAAAAT
>Ga0268261_10001646_pt1 | contig 15561 bp, 8 predicted proteins | sample TergutNc150P1_FD_190353 | JGI IMG/M metagenome (GOLD analysis project Ga0268261, IMG submission 190353) | Nasutitermes corniger P1 segment gut microbial community from laboratory colony in Florida, USA - Nc150 P1 (SPAdes) (version 2) | ecosystem: Host-associated > Arthropoda: Insects > Digestive... | reverse complement strand
TATTCACTGCTGTAACTTAAACATTTTATGACTGAGATTTTAATTTTATCAAATTTGAACTTTTGTATAGTTCGCTCGCGGACTAAGGCCACGGAGTTTTTTTTTTTTTCCTGATTAGGGAAGTATGTAACAGTACAAGTACCATAAATGAATCAGCAAAAACAAGAGGCACATATAGAGAGCAACACTGACACAATATCCATTTTGTGGACTTTGTCCATGGTCTAAATTTTTTAAAAAACATGACGTTTTGGAAGCCAACTCTGCTTCCATCTTCATGCAAAGAAGCACCTAACCTGGTGGACCCCTTAGATCAAGCTATTCTCAGTCACTGGGCACCATAGAAACACTCAATATGTTCAGATATGTGTCTGAGAAAAGATCAAGTCCGCAGTTAATAACAAGAAAAGTAGCTGTTTAAAAAATGAAAACAACCACAAGACTCAAAAACAAATCCTAGAACACTCCACAAATTAAAAACATAAGAAAGAGCTTTGAACTCAAACTGTGGTGTGATCAGTCTGAGTTCGTGGCTCTTTTTTCTGGTTTTAATTTGTAGAGTGTTTCAGGTCTTGTGGTTGTTTTTAATTTTTCTATAACCGTTTTCCTGTCACTACCCGTGGAGTTGATCTATTCTCAGGCTCATATCTTAAAAACGTTGAGTGTTTCTATGGTGCTCATTGACTGGAAATAGCTTGATCTAAGTGGTCCAACAGGCTAGGTGCTTCTTTACATGTAGATGAAAGTAGAACTGGCGTCTGAAAAGCAGTGTTATTAAAAAATTTAGATGATGGAGGAAGTCCAAAATAAAAGGTGACTGTGTCAGTGAAATATACACAATCATGAAAGCCCTACAGTTTGAATTACAGCAACACTAGTTTCAATCTGAAACTTCATCATCGTCACCGTCATCATCATTATCATCATCATCATCATCTGCGCTACGGCCCTGGGTGGGCCTTGGCCACCTCAAATCTGAGACAAGATTACAAAATTTTCATATGTTTAATTTATGAATGTTTCAGATTCTGTTCTCATCTGAACACATTTAAGTGAATTTAGATAAGTGATTCCTAAAAGATATATTTAAGAATCATTTTATACTTACTGGCCAGATGCTCAGTCTACAAATGGCAGTTTGGCTAGTTGAAGTCTGTAACTGGCATTCTATTGTGTTGTTTAGAACAGTAGCTGTTAACTTTCTTTTTTAAATCAGACACTGTAAAGCAGCAGTGAGTCACTACTGTGCCTGTCTCATATTAGGCAGTAGATATAACAGCTTACAAATTTCATTACTATTAAAAGATCTTAAATTTATTTGCATTAGAAATGTGTCTTCACATAGTATTTAAGCCAAAAGAGACATCATAATCACACACAATAATGAATCACGTTTAAATATATTATGCCATGTATTTTATTAACATGTTATGCAGATATTTGCAATTATTTTCTTGCAGCAACATCCTCTGGACGTTCAATACTTTGACAAGGCATTCACAGCAGAGAGAGCCAAACTGACACCAGTAGACAAAGGAATTTTACAGTCTATGGACCAAACACAATTCCAAGGTTTCAGTTATACTAATCCAAATGCAACAGACTGAGGTGGACTTCATTAATTCCCTCCCCTTGGACGTAACAAACTTGTTGATCGGTGCTAACTGATCTATGTTGTTGAGACACTCTTTGTTTGAAGTAGACTCAAGGCAGAAACATTCATGTCTTCTTCAGAAGTCTTGCTCACCTACTGCCTTGTCTGAAGACAGATTTGTGGACAGCATAAGTACCATGAAATAAACGTGTTTTAATTAGTAAAGTTTACTGTGGTAAAGGCTAAATTAAATTTGCCCTGTGATTAGTTAAGCACCAAGCCATGAAGGCGTGTGGAGTACTGGGAGTATAGTCCCATGCATTCTCCAAAGTCACCTTAAATATGTACGGATGTTCGATTATTAGGCGCATTCAGAAAATTGTGAAAAGTGAATGTTAGCTTTGTCATGTCTGTCTGTCTGTCTGTCCGTGCCTCCATCCACATGGAACACCCATCTACTACTGAATGCATTTTCATGAAAAATGATATATGAGTATATTTTGAAAATCTGTTGAGAATAATCAAGTTTGATTCAATGTGATGAGACTAATGTGTACTTTACATGAAGATGTATGTACATTTTTGCTAGTATCTTGCTGACTTATTCTTAGAATGAGAAATGTTTCAGACAAAAGTTGTAGAGAAAATCAAAACACACATTTCATGTTCAATAAATTTTTTTCTAAAAATCGTGCCATTTATGGGATAATGTGGAGAACTGTACAGCAGGAGAGGTCACAGATGTAAATATCATACAGCACATGTGCATTGCATGCTGTATAAACAAGGCTACACACACACTTAGAATATGTAATACTTATAGTTTTTCCATGCAACTTTTGTTACACGAACATGCCTCAATGTTATGTTTGTACATACTTGCCTGTCTTTGGGAGCATCAGTCTGTGCTCCATTATTCAGAGGCATATAAAATTATCACAGGCAAGTGGCTGTGTTGGTGTAGTTGATATACAGCAATTATGTCTAAGTGTATAATGCTAATAGAGATGATGATGATTATAACTGTGATATATTGTGGGGAGGGGGCAGTAATAACCTGCTTAATGATGTAATTATAATTTTGGCTTTCACTTATAACGCTGATTCCGAAACTATTTTATGTGGAGATGACATATTCCACAAGCCAGAAAAAAATAATCTGCCACTGAAATTAGGGAATGGTGATCTTACAATCTGCAGGAAAAGAATTTTAATGGATGAAATTTCTCATAATATCATACGATGCCATATGTTCCACTAGGGCCCAAAATTGGGCTGTCATACCATATCACACCCCTAAAAGAATACTATCACAACTCGAAAAATACAACTTTTTTAGGAGAGAAGAAAAACCGAATTTTAATTTAACTTTGTTGAATTGTAAGGTAGCTATTGCAATTACAATTGTGATATTTGGATATAAAGAACTTTATAATCTTCCTAAAATAGGCCTTCAGTGATTTTATCAAGATTCAACATTTAAGGACCCCAGGACTACTCAAAAGGATGATTTTTGCAGTTGTGTCACTGTTGCATCATTGTTTATGTTTTTAATAAACTTGTTTCAGCTGTAAAAGTTGAAAGGTTACAAAATAAATAACACTTTTGAAGGAAAAATTAGAATGTAATGATAAATTAATGCCGGTCCCAGTGGCCGTGCGGTCGAAGGCGTAGGTCTGCGGCCGCTCGCCTGCTGAGATCGTGGTTTCGAATCCCACCGGGGGCATGGATATTTGTCTGTTGTGAGTGTCGTGTGTTGTCAGGTAGAGGTCTCTGCGATGAGCTGATCACTCGTCCAGAGGAGTCCTACCGACTGTGATGCGTCGTTGTGTGTGATCTAGAAACTTCAAGAATGAGGAGGCCATGACCCGCATTGGGTCGCAGCGCCACAGGGGGAAAAAAAAAAAAAAAAAAAAAAAGGATAAATTAAGTCGTTTCATGCATTAATAATTACATTATTATCATAATTAAGAAAGAAACAAAATACAAAAGTGACGAATAATACCTTGAACTTTATAATTATTGAAATAGGGACTCATAAAAAGTAGCATAAAATTTGGGAATGTGATTTTTTTCTACGTAGGTTGAGAATATCAGCTTTCTTTTTGTCTCCTATTGGCAACTTGTTAGTGTATGCTGGCTGCAGAACTAATTGGGCAGCTGCAGATTTTGTCTTTCTTCCGTTATTCACCACAACTTTTTTGTAGTGTTCCTGAGAGTAGGACATTTGGAAGGAGAAGGTGTAGGGACTGCATTTGTCTACTTTGACAGTTTTAATGTCTGTCATTTTTACGGTCTCATTTTCAGTTGTTTTTGAAAAATTGCTTCCAAGGGAACCTAATAGTGCTTCTCTCTCCCCCCCCACCCCCCACTCCATGAATGATTGAAACATATTGGGCAGGAAGAAACATATATAGCTCCACTTTTTAAATGCCTCTATTTTTGAGATGTGTTATTCAAGTATGTAGCAAATCAAAAATGATACTGCTCCACTGACCAGGGCAATGACACTGGATCAGAAGAACAATGACATTTCTGCCCTTTTGCGGCCATTTAAAAAACAGATGTGTGACGCTATTCCACTAGGTAGATACGGTCTCAGGCATACCTCCTGTGGACATAACTTAAAATGAGCGGTTTTTAAGTTGTGACACTATTCTTATAGGGGTGCGATATTAGTAGTGGTGGTGGTGGTAGTAGTAGTAGTACTAGTAGTAGCAGTACATATGTGTCACTAGTAAATTTTTGTAACTCGAATGATGACACAACAGAGACTTTTTCATGGTGTTCTGTAGACAGCACTTTGATATCCAGGTGTTCCATGAAATGGAAAATTTTGGGAACCACTGACACTGACCTACAGGATCTGAGAAATTGTTCCAGTCTGGTAACTAGATTTAAATTATTTTTCTCAGAATATTAGTGTCTGATAAACATTACTATACGTCCCCATGTGCTGTAAAAGTATATATTACAAATTTACAAATATATATTTCTTTTTGACTAAAATTTAAGAATATGTGCTTGTCTATAGCTGTCATGACTTTTAATTTTATAAGGTTTACCATGAAACACTATTGGCCTCAGATTTCATTTGACATGACCATAATTACCTCATGTACAATTTTTGTGGTACATACTCTGCTAGCTACATGTAACTAAGCACAAGTGATGCATTTGGAGCACCAATATGTCAATATAGCATCAACTGACTAACATTTCCTCAAAATTGATTGTTCTCCTGTGTTAAATCTTGCATTATCATCATATTTTACTAGTTCCAGAACTATAAATATTGTGGCAATACAGATTTACTAACAAAGGAACATAGAACACAGGAAGATGTTAGTGTCTGAAGAGACTTGTCCCACCTCTCCATACTTGGTTAATCTTCATGTATCATGAACTTGCCACATTATCACACATATTTTTGTTGACTCAAAGGGTGTTTTATTTAAACAATTTACGTTATCTTGAGACTTCTTTGCAGAACCTGTTAATATGTTGAACTCAGTTTAAATCTTTTATTTTTCCCTTTAGTCTTCCCTGTGTTGCTCCTTTTTGTCCAGAACTAAACAAAAGTTTACTTCTGGCATTGTTGGTATAATTGAGTGTTATGGGGAAAATAATGTCTAAACTTCACAGCCGAAGCTCTGTTTATTGTAATATGTAATACCTGCTTTTAAGCTTTTTGTACCGTGCATCTTTTCAACATATGGAATGAAAACCAACTGATGTCACTATTTTATTCGTATATTGCTGGATCTCTACGTGTTTCGGGCCCACAGGCCCATCTTCAGGAGAGTTCATACAGCTGTTCACACAACCATTGGTTCAGTATCTGTGCCACTCTGTTCACGTGCTCTGTATGTTGTGGTCTGTCACCAAGACAGAACACAACATACAGAGCACGCGAACAGAGCAGCACAGATACTGAACCAATGGTTGTGTGAACAGCTGTACGAACTCTCCTGAAGATGGGCCTGTGGGCCCGAAACACGTAGAGATCCAGCAATATACGAATAAAATAGTGACATCAGTTGGTTTTCATTCCATATGTAATACCTGCATTTGTCTTGTTAGACCGAGAACAGTGCTTTAGAATTTGTGATATGTTTTAAGTTTTAATGAAAGAAATGGAATTGGCCTTCCGTATATCAACAGTGTAATATAATCAAGAAGCAAAAATACTAGTTTGTGGGTGTGTGTGTATAAAATGGATGACTTTTAAACCAAAGAAGTGTATCAGGCACAGGCCAAAATATGTAGCACCAATACTTCCCCTGAATGCTGGTGAACGATGAATAAGAGACAGCATGACATAGAAATATTTTCAGAGAATTAATTTTCATATCAATTTACAGTCTTTGCAGATATTAATGATCTGGATAACTGGAATTATATCATGTCATCCACATGAAGAATCACAAGTGTCGCACTGATTTTATATAATCATGTCAAGTATTATGTTGTTAATACTTTGAAAATTGTGGTAACTGTAGGCCTGTTTTAAACCATTTAATTGTAAATGTGCAGTTCTGTGACTGTGTGTACTAATAATGTTTCATATGGAGCTGAAACACATCTGCATATAGTGAAAATACAGTACAGTACAGTGCTCATGAAAAATTGTTGCTTTTTCAAATAATGTATCATTTGCGGTGACCACTCTACATTTAGTAATGGTATCATCTATTATTGCTTTTGGCAAAGGGCAGAGAATATGAGGAACTTTTGTATCTGAAATCTTCTTAAATTTGTCTGTGTTGTGTCTAATAAATAGTACTGTATTTTATGCTTTCTATGACATTTATGTGTGTTAGTATCAATACTATTTCATGTATGTGTTTCTTGTATTTTTGTTATTAATTGCCATACTCCAAGGATCTTTCTTGGTGGAATACATATTATTTTCTGTTTAAATGTTTTACCAGATAGCTAAAACTCTTGTCAATATTCTATGCACATTTGGCAGGTTTTTTAAGCCTACTTTACTTCCTAAAGGAGCAAAAGAGGCATGTGAATTCACTAAGCTCCACGTTTATCTTCTTATTTGAAACAGTAGACAAACTTTTTTTCAAGCTTTATATGAACATTTTGGCATTGGAGGCCACCCTTTTTTTTTTGGGGGGGGGGGCGTTTTTGCAAAACAGTTGTGTAAAGCAACTATTAACTTCAATCATACCTATCTGCCTGTCCACATGGAATAACTGGACTTCCACTGGATGGATTTTTGTGAAGTTTTATAGTGACAAAATTCATTTGTGGCTAATATCTGCAAGAAATAACGCACTTTTTGTGATGCCATACAGAAGTTCATGGCTTCTAACCAAACTCCTCTTTGGTTGAAAAAATCTTCAGGTTAAAGGAAATCGAAACATATTCTCTCAAATACATTTTTCTGAAAATTGGGCCGTTTATAATTATGAGAAGTGTGACAGAGCCAGAGAAGCCAAGGAAATATTTGATATTCTGTACAATATGGTGCCATAGAGGTGTCATAAGCAGGCCTGATTTACTAGAGTCTGAATTGTCACTCTTGTCTATTTAGCTTTGTTGTAGGCTATGAAAGAATGAACAGTGTTTAGTTTCTTTGTGATGCTGATGCAGTATGTAGGCCACTGAAGAAGTAAATTTGCAATGAGTGTGAGTTCATTTGAATATTTCTTTTTAAGACAAGTTCATAGAATTATTAGAATGAAGGTAGTACAAACTAAGAGGACAAATCAGGGGGCAAAGATCTGAATGAATGCATTTCAGTGTTGTGTTATATGTCTCCCATCTTGTCTCCTATAATCAGTAAAAAAAGCATGGCAGACTCACAGACATTTTAAGATTAGAGCAAAACTAACACCACTAAATTGCAAGTGGTACTACTATCTAAAATGTAGGCAACTTTTGTGTGATGTGAGATTTTTTCACAGTGTTGTTGATAAAGATTGCAGTCTCAAGAAATATGAAGTCATGTTGAATGGTAATTTTTCACCAGTGTTTCAGAGTAGCTTACTGCCTCCTTCTTCAGGGTAGATGAAGAAGACTACCTTGAGGATGGAGGAAGCAAGTGGTCCTGAAATGTCAGTTACAAATTGCCAATTAACAGGGTTTCATATTCCAGATGATTGTCTTCATGTGTAACTTTTGTTCAGATGACATTTTTATAGAATGAAAAAATCAACATGGCAACCATGTGGAAGTTTTCTTTCACTTTCAGTTTCATGGTGATGATAAATGCACTACTGCAGTTAAGAATCTGAAATTTTGATGTTGTACATCCTGTTGCATTCATATTCAAAGGGAAAATTGTAGATATTTCCATTTACACAACTCTTTTTGGCAAGATAGTAACTGTTTATTTAATTTCATTTCATTTCATTTATTCATGTTCATGTGATCTACGTAGGCGCCCAATGGGCCATGAGATACGGAACAGGTCAAAATTGTAAATATATAGCTATAATTAAGTAGTACATGAACTGACAATTGAATTAATACAGTCGTTTGTACATAAAAACCGTTTAGTAAAAACTTTTAGTAAAGTTCTATCAATGCATAGCATATCGTTAATATATGTAGCCATTATAGGAACTTACAGTAACACTCATAATATAACTATGATTTCAGATGTGCTAACGTTTAACCTTATTTGTTTTGTATAACTTGTATATTTTACAATTCAAAATACTCTTGTAATGAATAAAATGATTTTTCTTTAAGAAAGTTCTTTAAACTGTGTCTAAATTTCTTCGAATTATCAAACTCTTTCTTAATATTAATAGGTAATCTATTAAACACTTTCACACCCATATACCCAATTCCTTTTTGATATTTAGCCCGATTCGCTATAGGCTGATGTCAGTCTCCATGTTTTGATCATTACACAGTCATCTTCAGGCTATTCAAATGAATGGCCTGAAGATGACTGTATAATGATCACAACTTGTAGCCTTATATGAATAAATAATTACCATCTAGCCAATAAGGGTTGTGGTGACAGAAATATCAACATTTTTCATCATGTGAAATTTTGTTTGGAGATCATAAACATGCCGGCACCTTGTGTACACGATATTTTTTTGAAAATCAGTAATTACAAACATGACAGTATAAGGTTTAGGTTAAATTTGACAGGTTTTAAATTCACAGACTAGGTAACTTGTGTAATAGGTTCTTCGCAAAAGTGAAATAAAATAAAATAATAGTAATACATCCAGTGGACTCAAAACATGTGCAATATTTAAGTAGGTTTTACCTACACTTCTCAATACTCCCTGTTAATTAAGATTGCTGTTACTAACCTAACAAAATAAGATGCAACTTGCACTTTGAATATCACTGGTTTGTAAAAATCCTTAAAATTTGTATTATAGAGAGTCCAGTGGTGGCTTCATGTAAATATGGTAATGAACTTCCTGGTTTGGTAAATGGCAAGGAATTTATCAACTAGATGAATGAATGTTAGCTTGCTGTAAAGTATGTTACTCCATGGAGTTAGTCATAATTTGTATGAAAAAAAATATGCTAACAACTTTTATTAAGTAAATCACATACAGTGCATTTTAACTTACTTTAATAGCATGGAGATTATGAGGTTATAAGATTTTAAATGTTAAGTGAAATTAAGAGTAAATTCCTGGAAGTTACGAATATTGCGATGACCGAAGGAATAAAAGGGAATGCAGCAAGAAGATTTAAACTTGTGGTTTTAATTCATTTCACATAATTTTTTATTGAAGAATTCAAACAGATCTCTATAATTTACTTCATGTTACCACATGTATATTTTTTTAATTATCTCCGTTTGATTTCTTGCATTATCGTGTCTTTACAAAACCCATTGCTTGAAATAAAGTGTAGTGTGTGATAAAGTTTTTGAGGCATGAAATGATTTATGTAATGAGTGGGTAAAGTTGCAGAACTGGTATGGATTTGTGTTTTTGCCCATGGAAATACAGTTCCATGTACCTTGTATTCAGTCAGTGGGTTACATGAAGAGACAGTCTTATCTGAATACTGAATAGTGGTAAAAGTATATTACACATTATTTCTAGTCATAACATTATTAATATTATTCTTAATGTAATGATTATTCTGCTCCTTTATGTTTTACTTATAAGCAACCTGCATATATATTTATAAGATCAGTTTTTATTTAAAATACATGTATACTGCATAATCTTGACTGTGTCATTTAGCATTAAGCTATGGGGAGCATGTGATATTTGTAATTTATCATTTGAAACTGTTGTCCAATTTCTGTATTAAAAAAAACTGATTCTTGCACTGGAAAAAATAGCACAAGTCCATGTGTAGTTGAAGTGGTGCTTGGGTCAGCTTGGATTTCTGAGGCCCCTGTCTGCTATCATATATTGGTATGTTTCAACTTACTTTACCGTGGAAAATATATTAATTTTACTTCCTTTTATTTTATGAAGAGTTAATTAGTACCACTTCACTGAGAAGTGTTCTGAAAGTGTCATAGCAATGAGCAGGTAGGTATCAGTATGAAATTTACTGAAAAAGATATGATTCTTACACATTAGTGGCAATACATTAGACTATGAATCATGCAAAGTTGTACTCCATGCAGGTCTGCTAATATTAACATATTTACAATAACATGGTAATGTTGGAATCTCCTCACACATCTGAAATAGATTTATAGGTTTCACTTCTCCATGACACAGACTACGAATGTAAATAAGAAGATCATAACAGGAAGAGTTTTATACAATAAAAGTTCTTACCCTAGGCATACCGTGGGGGCAAGGGGTGGCCAAAACCCCCCTACCCAAATGTTAATAGCTCAGTTATGCCTATTGTCCTTACAATTTATATGGTGCATTTTAAGAAGGATTAATCATTGAACCTTTTCACTGGTGAGGTCATGTTTTTATGCCAACTGATCACCAGCCACTGACAAGTGTTGGGTTGCTGTACACCAGTAATGACAACCTTAAACTTCCCATCTGTGTTGGTTAGTCTTACCCCCTGCAATCATATACAGTTATTGTCTATCAACATGCAGTATCAAAGATTCTCTTCTTCTGGGTTTTGATGCTGCATCATGAACCTATTAGCCTTACATTGCCTTGAACAATCAGCATCAATTTACCCATTGATGCAACATTGTATCACAGAAAAACGGAATCCACCGTCACACTGCAGTGTAAACCTCAAAGTAAGACACTCAGTGTTGTTTCCATGTAAATTATATTTCACATAGTCATGTATTTAATAATGAAGATGGTTAAAACAATGATCAAATTAGTGGAAACAAGGTAATACTGAACCCTCTCTGGCAGGAATTACTAAAGCAGTTTGGATGAGTGTCAAAAGTGCACCTACCATCAGAGTGTTCAATGGTAACACATGCTTACAAACTGATTTTCCAGATAATGATACTGCAGTCTCATGGATGATACTGTGTATTACTGAGGACCTTACCAATCACCTAATTGTAGACATAAAGAAGTATTCTAGACAGTAGAGTCACATGAAATTAATCTTCTTCTTTGCATGAAAAAACATCAAAGACATAGCATATTCACAGGTGTGAATATAGCTTAGTCTCACATTTATAACAGGTATACACAGATGATCATGTTGTGAAACCTAATGGTCAAGAAAAAGGCTTACGTACACCCTGGTGAAACAAACAAGCATCTGTGAAGATTCCAGAAGATTTCAAAATTGCTACACTTTGCTAACCATGGAGCTCACATCAATACTTAGTGTCAGTCTACTTTACATAAGATCAGTCATGCATTAAATTTTTCAAATAACAACTTACACGTACATTCTCTGTATAATACAGAGAAGGAATTATCAACTGGTGAAGGGAGTATTACCTGGAGAGGCAGACTTTTTTCTGAATGTACATGCCTAATATGCCAAATAAGTACAGTACGGAGATGTAAATGGTCTATGAATCTAAACATTGATACGTTATATAACATTAGTGTATAAAGTAGAAAGGCAAATGCAGTAACATTATAGAACTTCTTGGATACAAGATCATAAGTAGCATAAGATATCCATATGTTTAGGAGATATGGAACCTTACAGTTGCTACTAAATACCCATACATATATGGAATACCATAATACAGAAGTTTGAAGATTATGGCTTTAGATTTCTGAAATTGTTTCAAGATAAAAACCTGTCATTTGTTAACCATAACAACACATATGAATGAGAAGTGTGTAAAATGTGACTGAGTGGTCTGTGACAAGGTGTGAATTATTCTAATACACTGAGAACAATGAGGAGGAATTAAACAATGAGAAGTCACTTACAGAAATGTGCCATAGGCTATTTATGATTCCTTATGTATTATTCTAGTTCACATTAATACAGTAGCAACACAGACTGATAAAATTAATTAAATTTGACAAAACTATCAAAAATTATAGCCTCTCTCTCTCCCTTCTTACTATGAAACATTTATCTCAGATTTTAAGATAATGCTTGATTCATAATATTGCTATTATGCTGCCTTTTTCATGGTCTTAGCTTTGGAAATTGGAGTAGAGTCAACTTATATGATTTGTATATTAAATACACCTCAGACCATGGTCGTGGTCATTGTGATTTAGGTTTTTCGAATTCTTGTGACTTGCACTAAAGAGACTCTCTTATTGTATATGGCTTTACAGGTGCTTCATTTCTAATTAGGAGGGAAAGAATTATGGTAAAAATTCAGACTCTGTATATACTGGTCTAACAACATTTTGACCATGTCCTTTGTTAACTCTGTGGCTCAGTGTTGATACTGGTTGGGCTTTTGCAGTAGCTGCAGGAGCATTTTTATATAGTGGTTGAACCCTTATGGTAGTTAAAGAAATATTTTTATTTGTTGGATGAATCTTGTTCCTCATAAAAGTGGGTGTTAGTTGTAAATCAAGTGGAGGTTTTGCAGCTTTTTCATATTCTTCCTGAAGTTTCTGTAGCCCTTCCTTTTCATGGTACACCATGCAGATTGCTCGCATTGTGAAGTAATAAATAATTTCCACTCCACTTAAAAGACTGAAACCCATGAACAGTCCCGCAATGCCACCAAACGCTACTGGATGGATATAAAACAATAAAATAAAATTAATTCCTTTTCAGGCATAAAAATGTTTGTTTCTGAGAAATGAAATTCAGGCTTATATCTAATGTAAACCAATTTTTCCTTATCACATGTAGTAACACCAGGCTACATTATCCTTGTCTAGCTGTTCTACTCGAGAGTATTTGTATGGAGTGACTGTGTTATTTCTTTTTCTGTTCTTCATTCCCTGCCACTTTGTTAAATACTTGTGATTCATTGCATATAGCGAAAGTATTTGTTTCATCTTGGAGATTGTATTTAGCAAGTGGCTGTACAAACTCCAGCTTAGTCATTTAAATATTTGTGTTATCAGTTCCCATAGCCATACAGAAGCACTAGAGTAGCCATTGCCTTGTGAAATATAAGTTATGTATCTTTCATAATTTTGTCGGTAAGCGTTTGTTTCTAGCACAGCACATATATTGAAATCTGCATAATTTCCTTTGTGAGTCCTTGCCATATTTATATGATACAGTGCAAAACTGATAAAATTGGACCTCTTAATTCTTGCTGGCAACGGCACTAAGTCTTCGGAACAGAAATGTGGGCGCTCCAGGCAAGCTAATAACGTGCAGCCCCTTAACACCGATATTTTCTAAGCGTGTTCAGCCTCCAAAAGAGCTGGCGAACATTTTTGGAGCGCGTGCCCGAAATTCGGATAATATTCGGGTAAATTCGACTGTGGAAACCGAGTTTACTGGCAATATATATACGATTACACCCCCCCCCTGTTTTAACTTCCGAGCAGCTAACGGTCTGGCCTGCCTCTAAGGACGTCGGGAGCACGGATCATCTAGTAGAGACACTAAACCAGGAGCACGTCACATCCCAGAACACCGTAATCCTCAAACAACCCCTCTATGAAATCCAAATCTCGCAGGTTGAATGCTTTTGTAATTTCCCACCTCCCGGTGGTGGTGACATGTTTCAGCACTAAGAGCAATTGCAGCTAAAATTTCACACGTCACTGCATATGTGTTCAACATAGTGATTAGTAATCATTGTGTTTGGATATGGTTGTATATACTGTTAAATAGCGCTTTTTTTACCGTATGAATCGTATGTGAAATTCTGTTTTGATAGAAAGTGCTGGCTAAAATTTCGTCGTAAATTGCTCATGAACAGAATGCCACACAAACTTATCGGTAAAATCAGAGGTGCTGAGGCACTTTTGGATATGAACGTGGAGTAAATACGGCATGTGCTTACGGAAGACGAACTAGACAAAAGAGGGGTTAGGTTTTAATACACATGATAGAAATGACTTGAAAGTAATGGGAGCACATTCTACGCAGAAACAGTTTCGATAAGAATGTGAAACTAATACTGACAGAATTCGCAGCGTTAATTGCAAAACGGGAGCAATCATGTACGTTATTTCAGCAGCATACAGTGACTAACCAAAGAGAGGATGATTCTTTGGTGGGCATTGAAGGGGTGTCTGGTGACAGACAAAATCTTGGTTTTTGGGCAGGATGTTTTCCTTGCTTTACCCAGTGTGACTTTTGTGTGGTAATTTAAATGCCAAAGTATATGAAATGACCTCGGAAGGACAGTAGTACAGAACATTCTAAAATAAATATTGAAAGAACTTCCTCAGACGAATTTCGGTTATTTACATAGAACGACGTGTGCGTGTGCAGGGGCAGTATTTGCAGCTGCTCTCATAACATAGGTAAGTTAATTTTGTTGTTATTAACGAGCTTAATCTGACTGTTACTGTGAAAATCTTGCAACCCTTGTCGTGTGAGTCATATAGTTTCTGAGAGGGTCTTGAGCGCAGTGGCTGCCACGGCGTGTCCCAGCCGATTCACGAGTGTTGTAAGATACAGCTGCCGTCCTCAGCAAGGCGATAAAAGAAAGACCCTGTGCATGAACCCCCCACAGCGTTTGATGTTGCCGGCTACTCCCTGTTGCAGTTTTAATGTTGTTCATTAATTATTACACGTTTGAAAGACCTGTGTGTGTGTGTGTGTGTGTTTCATCCAGCACTGGGCTCCTTTTGTTATGTCTGTACAGGTACAGATTCTTTTAAATATTAATCATTGGTTCTTGGGTTATGTGTAACATTTCCACTGAGTTACCTGTATTACCATATCCTTGCTTATTATTTAGTAGTACATAATAGGCCAAATCAGATTTAATGAGAGTAATGAAAGTTTTCATGAAAATAAGGAATTTGTGGAACAGATGAATACTTATTGACTTCTCAGGGGATACCACACATTATAGAAGTACAGTTTAGCCAGAATAGAACAATGCATGTGGTCATATTATAAGACTACATATAGACCTCTGCACATAATTATTCTTAAGTTCTAGTTCTATAAACAAGAGGATGTGACATGTCTGACCTCATGTTTTCTGTCATGTACTGCTGTTGCACCTCCTAGTGGTGGCAGTTAAAATTCCCAGTTATTTGTCTGGATATTTCTTAAAGTAATTGCAGTGAAAAAGTGAAATTATGTATGTATTTATTGTGACACTCTTATAAATATGATTTTTATTATAACCTTTTTATAAGTTTTGTAATCTCTCTTCTGCATACACAATAATGGTTCAATCTTAAATTTATTAATTGTTTTATCTTGTACCAAGTATGCTGTACTGTCCCTAAAGCCAGGGGTGCACACATTTTCCAAAAATCTAGAAGCCATCTCAAAATTCTGGGCATCAGAAAGGTGGCATGAAGCATGTTTCCTAGTGAGAACCCACATATATTAGGTGCCACCATACAAAATTTAGTTGCCCAGGTGACCTCACACATGGGATTTAATTACCTCTATTTAAGCTATGAATGAAGTCACTAATATATATATATATATATATATATATATATATATATATATATATATATATATATATATATATATAT